>Ga0207710_10000040_pt1 | contig 229443 bp, 175 predicted proteins | sample KBSS24metaG_FD_184400 | JGI IMG/M metagenome (GOLD analysis project Ga0207710, IMG submission 184400) | Switchgrass rhizosphere microbial communities from Kellogg Biological Station, Michigan, USA - KBS S2-4 metaG (SPAdes) (version 2) | ecosystem: Host-associated > Plants > Roots >...
CCTCGACCGGGACGACACCCGCGGCGAACAGGGCCGCGGCCTGCACCCGGACCGCTTCCCGGCGAGCACGACTCTCCGCCGTTAAGCCACCACCATCCGCATACCTCATACCTCCGATATGACCCCGTATCGACCATCCGATACCCGAACAGGCCGGATGTGATCAAACAGACCTCAGCCTTTCAAGATCTGTAGTGGCCCATAGAGGCGTGGTTTGCCTCGCACCACACGCTTTGCAACTCGTCGACGAGAGCGGGCCAAGAAGGACGAGTCCAGGTGGTGCCGTGCTCCAGATGGGCCATGGCGGCGGCCTGCAAGGCCGGCCGGTTGAAGGGCCAGGTACGTATTCGGAAGTCCCGTGGTTGATCTCTGCTGGTGTGGCGCGGTTGGGATCTGGGTGCGTCCTGATGGTCGCGGTGGGTGATGCCCGCGCCATCGAGGTTGGTTTGCTTCGGTGCGTGACGGTGGTCGAGGCGGATGCGGCTGGGGTAGCGCCGGGTGAGGCGCGGGCGGGGCTGGAGGCCGACAACGCCCGGTTGCGGTGGCAGGTCGCGGTGCTGAGAACGGCGAATACCCGGTTGGCCGGTCGGGAAGCGGTCCTGGGGGCCCAGGTCGTGGAGCTGGTGGAGCGGCAGGCCGAGCTCGAGGCGCTGGCCGCGGAGTTGGCGACGCTGCGGCGGATCGTGTTCGGCCGGTCGTCGGAGCGGGCCGGTGGCACGTCGCCGGCGCCGGGTGGGCACACGGGCACCGATGATGCCGGGGCCACCGTGGACGGTGGCGGTGGGAGCGACGAGCGGACCGGTGTGCGGGGTCATCGTGGCGATGCTGCGGGCGGTGGTGGGTCCGGCCGACGGGGCCCGGGCGCGTGGGCGGCCCGGCGGGACTACGGCCACCTGGACCGCGCGGAACGGGATTGCGACTTCCCGGACGGCACCTGTCTGTGGGGGCAGTGCGGCGAGTCGTACGCGCCGTTGGGCGAGCGCGTGCTCGAGCAGCTCGACTGGCAGGTCCGGGTGATCCTGAGGGTGTCGCGGCGGCGTCCCCCACGGCAGGTGCAACGCCTTCGCTGATCACCTACCCTCCCGTCAACGCAATGATCGACAGGGTCGTGCGGAATGAGCCCATAATGAGCCCATCGGCGATCTTGAAATGGCTTTTTTCGATCTTCGGATTCGCGAAGCCGCAGGTCAATTGGGGTACGACTGCGGTCTACTTGCTGAGGGGAATTTCGCATCACTCGAATACAAGTCGAGTGCGCTACCAATTGCGCCACACCGGCCGGCATCCTGACGATACCTGATCAGGTGCTGCTGGCGGTCGACGCGGCGGGGTGGCCGTGTGGTGACTCTGGTCGTCGTGGCGGGTCGGGGTCCGCGCTGGGCGGTAGTGCAGGGCCTGGGCCTGCGGGGCTTGGGGTCTGCGTATGGCCGCGACGGCGGTCCGGCTGGCTGCCGGGTCTCCGCCGGGTAGTGAGAGGCGGGGCGTCGTGAGGTTGGCTGCGGTCGCGGCGGCGCCCGGAATTTCCGGGGGCCGCAGATGGGGTGGGCTCGTCAGAGGGCCTCGGATGGAGGCCTCTGTACCCAGGATGCTCCCAGGTGATCATGCCGGATGGGGTCGAGGCGATTGTGCGGGAGGCGCTGCGCAGGCGGTACCTGATCCGCCACTTCGACCCGACGCGCTTCGGGTCGCGCGTGTCCCGACTCTCCATGCCTGAGGGTCCGGCGCAGACCGCCCGCGGGTCGACAGGCTCCGCGGGCTACGGTCGGCGGCATGACGGACGACCACGACCTGATCGTGCTGGAAAGCTCCTGGCCCGGGGCGATGATCCAGGGCGAGCCTGGAATCGTATCCGGCAGCATGTCGGTGTCCGGGGACCCGGACGGGAGCGTGCTGCTCTCCCTGGCCGTCGGTGAAGCCGGGGCAGGGCCGCGGAGTGCGACTACGTCGAGTTCGTTCTTTCCCCAGATCAGGCAGACGCCCTGACGCGCGCCCTCACGCACCGGTCGCGTCACCACTGATCTCGCCGCTCGGCGGTTGCGGCGCCGACCAACGCCGAAGCCGTCTGTGGTGCCCCGGCGCAGTGCAGGCGCGCCTGACGACGGTCCTCACCAGCTACGCCGAACATTTCAAACACCCACCGGCCCCATCGCGCCCTCGGCCAGTACCCACCCGACCGCCACCGGTAGTCACCCTGACCTCCGGGTCCACCATTCGTCGCACACGCATCCTCGGCGGCCTGATCAACGAATACCGCAACGCTGCCTGACCACCCCCACAGACGATCACGTCAACCGTAAAAGACCAGCTCACAGGCCGAAACCCGGATTCTGGAGCCCCGCAGGCCCAGCGAGGTTTCGTCCGCGCCATTGCTGACCGAACGCATCCACGGTTCGAGGTTGAACACCGCCACATGGAAGGCGGCGGAGGGCTCGGTGGCGGTGGTGTTCAGACCCCAGCCGAGCGCCTCAGCCGCGGTCAACGTGCGACCGGTGAACATCAGGTCACGAGTGCGTACCGGGCCGATCGCGCGGAAGAGCATCTGACCAGTCCGCTGACCGGACGTCATCGTTCGGCCATTCGTCGTGCCCGCCTCTCCATGCTCGTCTTGGGAGGACCTTGGAGCGATATTTGACGAGAATGTCAAACACGCACCACGAAGATGGCCTGGCGTCAGCTGACCGGTCGCTCCACCGTCCTCCCTTGACCAACAAGGTCGGGAAGCGTCTGCAGGGGAGCACCCACCACCACCTGGAGGCGTCCACCCGTTGTCAAGGAGAGAGGCCATCCACTAGATTTGACGATCATGTCGTTACCGATCGATCCGGCGAGGTAAAGCGGTGATCAATCAGGTCGGGGTCGCGGACACCGAGGAACAGGCGTCGCTGGTCGAGGCGGTGGCCGGTGTGCTGGCCCGCTCCTGGCCGGCTGACGAGCGGCACAAGCAGCTCGACGACGTCGCGGCGGTATCCGAGCTGCCGGTGTGGGCAGCGCTGGCGGAGCTAGGTATCCCAGGCCTGCCGCTGGCGGAGGAACACGGCGGCGCCGGGGGCCGATGGGCCGACCTCGCCGTCGCGCTGGAGGCGGTAGGCGCGGCGCTGGCCCCGGTGCCCGCCGTCGCGACCGCCGCGGCGCTCGGCACACTGGGAGGCGTAACCGGCGCGAACGCGACCGCGCTGCCGCGGGCCGTCGCGGAGGGCGCGACGGTCGCGACCGTCGCCTGGACCGCCCATGAGGATCTCTGGGGCGTGCCCGGGACCGTCACCGCCGCGGCACCGGCGGCGCGCGGCGACATCGTCAGCGTGACCGGCGACGTCAGTGTCGTGTTGTCCCCCGAGGCAGCCACCGTCCTCATGCTGGCGCACGTGCCCGCTGGGTTCGCCCGCCATCCGAGCCCCCTGCTCGTCGCCGTCGAGGCCGGCGCCACCGGTGTCAGCCTTGAACGGGCCGTCAGCATGGACGCGACCCGGCCCGTCGGCGGGCTGAGCCTGCGCGCCGCGACCGCGACCGTGCTCGCCGCGGGCGACGAGGCGGTCGCCGCCGTGCGCCGTGGCCAGGTGACCGCGGCGGCGGCGCTGTCCGCGGAGCTCACCGGCGTCGCGGGGCACTGCCTGACCGGCGCGGTCCGTCATGCCGCGGACCGTCATCAGTTCGGTCGGCCGATCGGCGCGTTCCAGGCGATCAAGCACCGGTGTGCCCAGATGCTCGCCGAGGTGGAGCAGGCCAGGGCCGCGAGCCGCCACCTGGCCGGGCTGCTCGACGCCGACGCGGGGCTTGCCGAGCTCGAGGACGCGGCGGCGCTCGCGCTGCTCGCCGCCGGCCACGCCGCGCACACCGTCGCCAACGAGTACCTGCAGGTTCTCGGCGGGATCGGGTTCACCTGGGAACACGATGTCCACTTCTATCTCCGCCGCGCGGTCGCGATGGCCCCGCTGTTCGGCGGCTCGGCGGCGCACCGCCGCCGCCTGGATCCGACCCGCCGCGGGCCGGGCGCCCGGTCCGTCCTGGCCGCGCCCGGTTCCGGACCGGCCGCCGAACTCGCCAGCCACCTGCCGGAACTCCTCGCCGCCCACCGCGCCAAATGGGGCGACGCGGCGTCGTTCGAAGCTCGGATGGCCTGGCAGAAGCGGCTGCACACCATCGGCTGGGTGGCCCCCCAGTGGCCGGTCGAACACGGCGGCCGCGGCCTGGGCATCGTCGACCAGGTCGCCTGCGACCGAGCGCTTGCCACCCACCGGGCACCCTCACCGCTCGGCGGCGTGCTCGGTCTGAACAACGTCGCCCCCACCCTGATGCGCTACGGCACCCCCGAGCAGAAGGCCCACCTGGCCGCCATCCAGGCAGGCACCGAACTGTGGTGCCAGGGCTTCTCCGAGCCCGGTTCCGGCAGCGACCTCGCCTCCCTGCGCACCCGCGCCGAACTGGTCGGCGACGGCGACGACGCCGAGTTCGTGATCAACGGCTCGAAGGTATGGACGTCGGAAGGCATGGAGGCGACCCACTGCCTGCTGCTGGCGCGCACCGACCCGACCGCGCCGGCGCACCGCGGCATCTCCGCGCTCCTCGTGCCGCTGGACACCCCGGGTATCACCCGTCGCCCCATCAAAATGATCACCGGGGACAGCGGCTTCGCCGAGGTGTTCTACGACGACGTGCGCGTACCCCGCTCGGCCTTGCTCGGATCACTCCATGAGGGCTGGAAAGTCACCATGACAACGCTCGGCTTCGAACGAGCCGGCGTCATCGAGATGGCCGCCGGCCTCGAGCAGGCGGTCGTCGACCTGGTCGACGGGCTCGCCGGGCGGGAGCTGGACGACGAGATGCGGATCGCGCTCACCGACCGGCTCGTCGAGGCGCGCCTCGTCGGCCTGCTCGGCAGCCGCGCCCTCGGCCGGATCGCCGAGGGAGGCGCTCCAGGAGCCGAGCACTCGGTCATCAAGCTCCTTTGGTCCCGGGCGATGCAACAGCAAGGCGAGAGTCATCTGTTCGCGCTCGGCCTCGACGGAGTACTGACCGCGACCGGCCGACCCGCCCAGCACGACTACCTGATGTCACGGTCCTCGACGATCGCCGGCGGCACCACCGAGATCATGAAGAACATCCTCGCTGAGCGTGTGCTGGGCATGCCCCGCTGACGGAAGGGTGCCGACGCCGCGCGATTCGTGACCGGGCAGATCCCGCGGACCAACGGCGGCCTGGCGATGCCCTGGTGAGGGATCGATGGCCGAAGTCAGATTCCGGATCTCGAAGCCTGTGATAGAACGTCCGCATGGCTATGCCATCGGTCTCCGGGACGAGGTCTCCCCGCAGCTCGACGACGTCATCGGGTTGCTCGGCAGGCGGCCCCTGGACGACGTGCCGCGGGCCCAGCTGACCGCGGTGTTGTCCCAGACCCGAGAGGACTACGCGGTGCTCGACCTCGAGCCGGACGGCCGCTACCCGGTGGAGTCGCCGGCCGCGCCGGTGTTCGACGCGGACGGCGAGGTGGTCCTGGCCGTGACCCTCGACGGGCTGCCGGACGAGCCGAGCGGCCGGGACATCGCCGAGGTCGCGGCCGACCTGACCGGCGCGACCCGGACGATCACCCGCAGGCTCGGCGGCCGGGTGCCCGGCCCCGCGTGGAGTGCCCGATGACCGCGGTCCTGCTGGTCGACGAGGCACCCGGGGGCATCCGGGTGCTGACCCTGAACCGACCGGAGCGGCTCAACAGCTTCACCGCCGAGGGCTACCGGCTCCTGGCGGCGGCGCTGCGGGAGGCGGCGGCGGACGAGACGGTCCGGGTGGTGCTGCTGCGCGGCGCGGGGCGCGCATTCTCCTCCGGGGTGGACCTGGACGCGCTGGCGGGCACGCCGCTGGACGAGATGCGCCTGCGGTTCGCCGCGCTGCTGGGCGCGCTGATCGATCTCCCGCAGCCGCTGGTGGCCGCCGTCCAGGGCCCCGCGGTCGGGTTCGGCATGACGATCCTGCTACACGCCGACGTCGTCCTGGTCGCCGACGACGCGCGGTTCCGCGCGCCGTTCACGGCCCTCGGCACCGCGCCCGAGGCGGCGAGCAGCGTGCTGCTGCCCGCGGTCGTGGGGACGCAGCGGGCCGCGGACATCATCCTCACCGGCCGATGGGTGCCGGCCGAGGAGGCCGTGGCGATCGGGCTGGCGGCGCGGGTCGTGCCGCGCGCCGAGCTCGAGGACGCCGGGCGGGCGGTCGCGGGGGAGATGGCCGCGGCCGGGCGCGCGGTGCTGGTCGCGGGCAAGGCGCTGCTGCGCGCCGGCCGGGCCGAGGCCGCGCGGGACGCGCTGGTCCGCGAGGACACCGCCGCCCGCGCGCTGTGGGCGAACGGTGCCCTCGGCGGACCGCGCTAGCGCACCTCAAGACCCGGGGCTCCAGGTCGGGTTCTCCCGTACGAGGCGCAGGACCAGCTCGCGGATCTCCCGGCGGACCGGCGGCCGACCGGACGACGTCCGTGGATAGGTCCATTTTCGTGCGAGGAGATCACGGTGCCAGCGCAGCACGGTGGCCGGGATGACGAAGAACGAACCCCAGCGGGCCCGGGGCAGCAGCCGGGACAGGGCTGCGAGGATCACCCGATCCGCCGGTTCCAGCGTCGGACCGCGCACCTGCCGTCGTACCACCGCCACCTGATGTCGCAGGACGAGGAGCTCCACGTCCTTCGCGGTGTCCCCGCGCACGCGAAGCAACATCAGTCCGAGAGTGTTACGTGTCAGGGCGTAGAGCAGCGACCCACACCATGACCATCCAACCTGCCCGACACAGGCCCAGCCCGGCAGGCAAACGCGCAGGTCACCGCCCAAATCGGGGTTCTGGAGCCCCACACGTGTCACGCCGCTCGAATACAAGTCGAGTGCGCTACCAATTGCGCCACACCGGCCGGCAGCATGACGATACCTGATCACATCGCCGGGCTGGGTCGAAGGCGCCGCGCGGCGGGGATGGAACCGCCGCGCGGCGGGGTTCAGGCGGCGAGACCGGCCAGGTCGGTGTGCATCTCCCAGACGAGGATCTCGGCCGGACCGGACGCCGCGGCGGTGACCCGCTGGCCACCGCTCGCGGTGAACCGGACGGCGTCGCCGGTGTGCAGATCGCCCGCGCCCTCCAGCGCCACCTCGCCATCGGCGACGAACAGGTGCAGGTAGGGAGCCTCGGGCAGGCGGACCTCGGCTCCGGGCGTCAGGCGCGCGGCGTGCAGCGCCGCGTGCTGGTTACGGATCCGGATCGCGCTGTGCCCGTCGTCGCGCGCCATTCCGGAGGCGACGGGGACCAGGCCACCGCGCAGCAGCTCGTCGGCCACCTCCAGCTGCTCGTAACCCGGCTCGATGCCCGCCGTGTCCGGCGGCACCCACATCTGGACGAAATGGACGGGCTCGTCGTGCGGCTCACCGCCGAGCCGCCAGGAGTCGTTCTTCTCCGAGTGCAGGATGCCGCGCCCGGCACTCATCCGCTGGGCCAGGCCCGGATAGATCACGCCCGCGTTGCCCACGGAGTCCTGGTGGACCAGCGAGCCGCGCAGCACCCAGGTGATGATCTCCATGTCCCGGTGCGGATGGATCTCGAACCCGGTTCCCGGCCGGACCGTGTCGTCGTTGCTGACGAGCAGCAGGCCGTGATGAGTGTTCTCCGGGTCGTAGTGGTGGCCGAAGGAGAACGAGTGGTGGGAGTCCAGCCACGCAGTCCGCGTCGCCGGCCGGGTGTGGGCCCTGCGGATGTCCACGCCCGCCCGCGCCGCCCCCGGCGCCTCGGACGGGGACGTGGGACGACGGGAGGACGCTGTGCTGGTCATGATCGACCCTCCTGCGGTTCGCGATCCGCCGCCACGGCGGATGCTTGCACGCACAACCACCGGCCTCCGTCGCCTCTTCCCCGCCGTCCCTTCCCGCCGTCTCTTCGCCGTCGCCCCTTCCCCTCCGCACAGCCACACACCCGGCCACACGCAGCCGCGCCGGTCTGCGGCCCCTCCACCTGGCCACGGTCTGCCCGCGGACCTACGGTTTGCGGGCAACTCCCGCGTAGACGGAGACCTCCTGGTCCGTCAGCCCCACGGCGGTGCCGTCCGGACGCCAGCGGTGCCCGCGCACGACACCCGGATCGGCAAGCTCCAGGCCGTGGAAGAAGCGCTCGACCTCGGCCTGACTGCGGTTCTGGAACGGCATTCCCCGGCTCTGGTAGGCATTCGCCAGCTCCTCCATCGCCGGGTCACCGTCGGCGGTTCCGTGGCTCAGGACAAGGTAGCTGCCCGACGGGAGCGCGGCCAGGAATCTCCGGACGATCCCGTAGGGATCGTCCTCGTCAGGAATGAAATGCCCGATCGCCACGAGGGAGAGGGCTGCCGCCCGTCGATCCTGTGCGGATCCTGTGACGCCCCCGGGGATCCCGCCATGCCGCAACGGGCGGCCGGGTCCGGGCGAAGCGGGCGTGGGCCGCGGCAGCGGGCAGCCGGGCCCCGCAGCCAGCGTGAGGGGCATCCCGCGCGGGTACACCGTGTCCGTCATCGGGGACGGTCACCAGGGACGTCGTGACGCCGGCGGAACTCAGGAGTGGCCGTCGGCGAATATGCGCCCGGGACCGTGGAGCGGCTCCCGGTCCGGTCTCCCCTCAAAGGCTGACGCACCTTTCAGGAAGGCGCCCCGCAATGCCGGTTCTCTGCCGTCCGGCCGTCGCCGTGCCGGAACACGTGATCTCCATGGGGGAGACGCTGGAGTTGGCACGCCGCCTGCACCGCGACCATCCCCAGCTCGATCTCGCACTCCGACTCATCGAGCACACGGGGGTGCGCAAACGCCATCTCGTGCAACCGATCGCACAGACCCTGGCGCACCCGGGCCTGGACGTTCGTAACGCGATCTATGCGCGGGAGGCGCGGCGCCGGGTTCCGATCGTGGCGCGCCGGGCCCTGGCCAGTGCCGAGGTCGACGCGCGGGAGATCGACGCCATCATCTTCGTCTCGTGCACCGGATTCCTCATGCCGTCGATGACGGCCTGGATGATCAACAACATGGGTTTCCGGAACGACACTCGTCAGATTCCGATCGCCCAGCTGGGTTGTGCCGCCGGGGGCGCGGCCATCAATCGGGCGAGCGACTACTGCACGGCGTATCCGAACGCCAACGTGCTCATCGTCGCCTGCGAGTTCTGTTCCCTCTGCTACCAGCCGACCGATGTCGGGGTCGGCTCCCTGCTGGCCAACGGGCTGTTCGGCGACGCGGTCGCCGCCGCGGTAGTACGCGGGCGCGGCGGGCACGGCGTCCGGCTGGAGCGCAACAGCTCCTACCTGGTCCCGGACACCGAGGACTGGATCTCCTATGTGGTCCGCTCCACCGGCTTTCATTTCCAGCTCGACAAACGGGTGCCCACCACGATGGCGATGCTCGCCCCGGCGCTGCGCGTTCTCGCCCAGAGCCACGGGTGGGACGCCTCCGACCTCGACTTCTACATCATCCATGCCGGCGGCCCACGCATTCTCGACGACCTGCGGGACATTCTCGGGGTGGACGCCGCGTTCTTCCGCCACAGCCGCGCGACCCTCACCGACCATGGAAACATCGCCAGTGCCGTCGTCCTGGACTCCCTGCGCCGGATGTTCGACGACGACACTCTCGAGCACGGCGCCCGCGGCGTGATTGCCGGCTTCGGCCCCGGCATCACGGCCGAGACCTGCGTCGGAACCTGGTCCCGCGTCCACCGCGGCACCTCGGCCCTGGCTGCCTCGGAGCAGACCGCCTCACCCCGCACCGCCTCGGCCCACGCCGCCTCGGCCGGGCGGGCCTCCACGCGGCCGCGCATCACTACCCGGGTCCCGACCATCGCCGGAGCGCCAGGAGGCCCCACGTGACCACCGACACGGATGTGCGCCACTGTCCCTTCGCCCACACAACGGCGCACGAGTTCGACCCGCTGCTGCGCCGGCTGCGCGACAACGCGCCGGTCGCCCGGATCACCATGCCGCACGGCAAGGGCTGGGCCTGGCTGGTCACGCGCTACGACGATGTCCGCACGGTGGTCTGCGACCCCAGGTTCAGCCGAGCCCGGGGGCTCGGACGGGACCTGCCCCGGATGACGCCGGAGCCGATCGCCCAGCGCGACTCGATCAACCTGATGGACCCCCCGCGGCACACCCGCCTGCGCCGGCTGGTCGCCCAGGGCCTCACCGCCAGCCAGGTCCGGCGGATGGAGCCGCAGGTCCGCGCGATCGTCGACCGGCTTCTCGACGAAATGATCGCTCACGGCGCCCCAGCCGACTACGCCGCGTGCTTCGCCGCCCACCTGCCCATCGCGACGATCTGCGAGATCCTCGCGATTCCCGCCGCCGACCGGTCCCGCATCCGGCGCTGGGCACTGACCCTGATGGCCACGGGCGCGGGTGGAGAGGTCGACGCCGGTGCCCGGCAGGCCCGCGAGGCCAAGAGCGCCATGCGGTCCTACTTCCTCGAGCTCGCCGCGGACCGTCGCCGCCACCCGGGCGACGACCTGGTCAGCGTCCTGGCTGCGGCCCGCGAGGGCGACGACCGCCTGGACGACACCGAACTCGGCGTGATGGCGATGTCGCTGTGCCTGAACGGCCACGACACCAGCACCTACCAGCTCAGCAACATCCTCTACGCCCTGCTCACCCGGCCGGACGAGCTGGCGCTGCTGCGCCGCCGGCCCGAACTGCTGGAACCGGCGCTCGAGGAACTGCTCCGGTACATCCCGTTCCGCCGCGGCGTCGGCATCGCCCGCATCGCCGTCGAGGACGTCGAACTGGGCGGCGTGACGATCCGGGCCGGCGATCCGGTGCACGTGTCCTACCTGGCCGCCAACCGCGATCCGGACGTGTTCGACCGCCCGGACGACCTCGACCTCACCCGCCCGCCGGTCACCCACATGACCTTCGGCCATGGCACCCACTACTGCGCCGGGGCGAATCTGGCTCGCGCCCAGCTGCGCCTCGCCCTCGACCGTCTGCTCGCCCGGCTGCCCGACCTGCGCCTGGCAATCCCCGCCGATCAGGTGCCCTGGCACACCGGCTCGATCTGGCGCTACCCCGAACAGCTACCGATCACCTGGTGACGCCGCGCCGCCTCGGCGGCACGGCCCGCTGCCCGTCGTCCGCCGCCGGCACCCCGTCGCGCTGACGACAGTCGGGCGACCAGCCCACCGCGGGGCCTCAGTACCGATATGCTGACGCCGCTTTTCAACCAGAAAACGGAGGGGCGTCGGCGTGCGTAAAGCGCGGTATCTCGCGGCGATCACGGTCGCGGTTCTGAGCCTGGTGTTGGTGGCCGGCTGCGGTGGGAAGTCGCATTCCTCGTCGTCCTCGGCGACCGCTGCCGCCAGCGACACGGAGTACAACGGTGGGTGCCCGACGAACGGCAACAGCCGGGCGTTCGCCAAGACGCGCTTCGCGCTGCACGCCGGGCTCGGGCTCGGTGCGTTCCACCGCTACATCTACAAGCCGCTGCGCAACGGCGGCTTCAAGTCCGGCGCGGACAAGCGCAAGCGCACGTTCGCCAAGGCGGCGGTGGCCGGTGTGTTCGTCGTGCACGAGCTGCGCGTGGCCAACGGTTTCGCCCTCGCCAATCCGAGTTTGTGTAACGCGACACAGTCCATCAGGAACACCTTCTCGGCGCTCACGTCAAAACTGAAGAACGGCACCGCGACGGACGCCGACATCACGTCCGCCGACCAGGCTTTCAGCACCTTCCGGCAGAACGCCGGACAGGACGGATTCAGCTTCAACGAGCGGACCGCGACCGTTCCGGGCGCGAGCTGACCGAAACGCCGGGACCGGCCGCAGGCGCCCGGTGGCAGCCCCGGAGCCGCGGGGCGGGCGTGGTGTCATCACCCGCCCGGCTCGCGGCCATGCCGCCCATGGCGAACCAGCAGCGCGAGGGTGCGGTCGTCGAGGGCGGAGCCGCCCGCGTGGGCGCCCACCCGGGCGGCCATCTCGTCGAGGTACTCCGCGGGCGCGGCGTCCCGGATGTCGGCGGCGGACAGCGCGTCGACGCCGAACCCGCGCCCGGCGGCGTCCCGTGCCTCGCTCACCCCATCGGTGCACAGAATGAGACGGTCACCCGGAGCCATCACCAGCGATCGCGACGACCAGATGCGGCCGCCGGCGAACAGATCGGACAGGATCGGCCCGGTGGGCCCGAGGGGGCGCGGTGACGCGCCCGCGGCCAGCGCGATCGCCGGCGGGTGCCCGGCGTTGACGTAGACCACCTCGCCGGTCAGCGGATCCGCGATCGCGACGAAGACGGTTGCGAACATCTCCCCCAGATCACCGCCGGCGGCGAGGACGTCGACAGCGCCGCCGACCGCCGCGTCGGGCCCTCGCCCGGCAAGCAGCGCCTGGCACAGCAGTCCCCGCACCCGCAGCGCGAACGCCGCCGCCCGCGGGTCGCTCCCGGCGGCGTCGCCCACACAGATCGCCAGCCGGCCGTCGTGGAGATCGATGGCATCCACCCAGTCGCCACCTGCGCCCGGCACCGCCGGGCGCAGGCGCCAGTAGACGCCGAGGGTCCCGCCGCCGGCACCGTGCTCCTCCCGGCCCGGGCCGGGGGAAGGAGACGCCGGGGAAGGCAGACAGGGTAGGGAGGTCGGGCCCGCAAGCGGCGTCGTGGCCTCGCGCACGTCCGGCCTCCCTCCCGGGCCGCCCCCGCAGGGACGTCCGCGCATCGCCTGAGCGTGCCGCGCCGAGACCGGGATCACCAGGGACCTTGGACGGGATCGTTCGGGACCGCCGACCCACCGGCGCGCCCATCACACCCGGCCGTTATGGGGGCCAGGCGCCACATCAACCTGCGAGAAATCGCCCATTCCGCGGCTCGCAGTGACGCGGATGAAATCTTTCGGCGTCCCCGACGGCCCAGTACGAACGGGACCAAGGTCCCGCCGGCCACCTGCCGGCCCACGCCCCGCACCGAGGCGTCAGGGGCCCGAGTCGGGTCAGGTGCCGGTGTGGTCGGGGCCGGCGCCGTGGCGGGTGCGAACGCGTCGGTGGCCTCCCGGACCCTCGACGCCCGGCACGAACCTCAGCTCGGCGTTCCAGTCGATCAGGTCGCACTCGGCGTCGGGGGACACCATCGCGTACGTACGCCACAGAAACGCGGCCACGTCCCGGGCGGGCAGCTCGAACTCGGCCGTCCCGGACGGGCTGGACAGGCACAGCGCCAGGGCCGGCTGGCCGCGCAGCACGATCGGACGCACGCGCACGTCACCGAGGCCGACCGGGCGGCGCGCGCCGTCCGCCAGCAGCCTGCGGGCGAAGCGCCACACGATCGGCTCCATCCCGGGCCCGCCGACGGTGAGCGTCACGGCGATCGGATCCGCCGCGTCGAAACCGAAGGCGAGCGGCACAGGCCGTGGCGGCTCGCCCTCCGAGATCACCTGTGCGGTCGTCCTGCGGACGAGGGTGCCGCGACGCGCCGTTCGCCGAAGCATGGATACCTCCCTGATGGGCCTGGTACATCCGTGTCTGTCTGGATTCGGGCCCGCCGCCGCGCCGTCCGGCAGCCACCCGCCACTGAATCGCCGCCACGCCCGGCCCGGCCCGGCCCGGTTCGACCTCCCGACCCAGCCTACGAAGTCCCAGCCACCGAGATCGTCCGTACCCACCGGGTACCCGCGGACCTCCCGCACCCGTGCGTGGGCCGGGCGGCCCCCATCCGGCCTCGCCCGGACGAACCCACAGTCGGCCCGCTATGTGCCCCACCACCTGGGGCGATGTCACTGGCCGCCCATTGCGCACCGCGCCACCTCCCGCCGAGCCAGAACCTGGGCACGACTGGACATCACCGACTTAACGGTCAGGAATCATGTCGGAGGATGCGGCAATTAGGGACATTCGTCCCCGCAGGTATGGACTTTACACCCCGTAAATCGATCAGTGCAATATGTCCGCCAGCCGACACCCGCCCTGGTCCGGCAACGCCGACGGAATGCCCAGGTCACGGACTCGCCCCTGGAGTGGTGAGAGCCCGCCGCCGGGAACGCGGGTCAGGGCCTCAGTCGAGGTGGGCGCCCGGGCCTGGCTGCCAGCCATCGGACCCGACGCCGCCGGGGACGGCCCCATCCGGGGGATAGGGGGACCGCGTGAACACGAACGAGGCGACCTCAAGGTGGTCCGGCGCGGCGCCGCCGGAACGGTGGGGCGTCAGGGACTCGCCGGCGAAGTATCCGTCGACGCCGATCCAGCGCTCGCCGCCGGCCGGATCCCGGCGCAGCCGGGAGGCCCGGCCGAAGCGGCCGAGTGGAGCGAGCAGCAGCCCGCCGTCCCGCCCCAGGGACACGGCATAGGGAGCCGGACCCCAGTACCAGACGCCGGTGACGTCCAGCGGCTCCCGGCCGCGCGGCCCGGCCGCCGGCGCCCATTCGGCCGGCAGCGGCGGCTCCGCGGTGTCGACGGCGTCGACCAGGTCCACCGCGAGGTCGACGACGGCGACGCCGCTGGTCGCGTTCGCCAGCGCCACGGCCGCGGTTCCCGTCGGGCTGGTCCACAGCGCCGCGACGAATCCCGGCATCGACCCGCCATGCCCGGCGAGAACGGTGCCCGGGGTGTTCCCGCCCGGACCGTGCCCGCCCGGGACATACCGGTCCACAGTGGGCCGCTCCGGGAGGCGCAGCAGCTGCACGCCGAGGCCCGCGCCCAGCCGCCACCGGCCGTCGTCCCCCTCGACCGCGGCCGGCTCGCGCATCTCGGCCAGCGTGTCGGTGGACAGCACGGCATCGGTGTAGCCGCCGAGAACGGCCGCCCAGCGCAGCAGATCCGCGGCCGTCGACCACAGCTGGCCCGCTGGCGACATGACCCCCGCGTCATGGGCGGGCTCCGCCAGCAGCACGTCGGCATGCGGGTGGACGGCGAACCCGTCGGCGTGCGGCGCTTCGGGCCTCGTGGTGGTCCGGGTCATCCCGAGCGGCCCGAGGAGCTCCCGGTGCAGCGCGTGCTCCCAGCTCGTCCCCCGCAGCCGGGCGACGAGCTCGCCGAGCACCCCGAACCCAACGTTGGAGTAGTGGTGGCGCCGTCCGGGACGGTACCGGTGGGGGGACGGTCCGAGCGCGTCGGCCAGACCTGGGTGGGCCGTGCCCGGCGCCCGCTCCCACCAGGGCGGCGGGGTCTCCGCTGCGATGCCGCCGAGATGCGAGAGCAACTGTGCGATCGTCCGGTCACCGACCAGGGTGCCCGGCAGGTGGCGCTCGAGCGGATCGGAGAGGGCCAGGCGCCCCTCGTCACGCAGCCGCATCACCAGCACCGCGGTGAAGGTCTTCGTGATCGAGCCGATCCGGTACTGGACGCCGGTGCCGGCGCTGCCGTCATCACCGTTGCGGCTGGAGGCGGGATCCGTCTCCGTCCGGGTGAGATCGGCGGCGGTGACCGTCCGGCCGCGTCGCACCGACCACAGCGGCCTGCCCTCCCGGGCCAGCGCGGCCACGAGGGACGGTGCCCGCCCACCGGCCTGCTCCGCGGCCACCCGGCGTAGCAGCAGGCGGTCGGTCGTCGCGAGCAGCCCGGGCTCGGGCGGCGCCGCGCCACCGGGCCTCGTCGACGCGGCTGCCACCGTCGGCGTGGGGAGGCCCGTCCGCTCGTACGTCACGACACTGTCCGACGGCGATGGATCCGAGGACATCGACACCTCTTTCCTGGGTCAGGGCGTGCTCCCCGGGCCAGGGCGTGCTCCCCGGGCCAGGGCGTGCCGCCCGGTGTCCCGCCCCCCCATCGGACCAGCCTGCCCGCGCCCGGATAATAGGCCGCCCGGCCAGCGGCGATGACCACCCGTGACGACCGACACCTGGCCTCTCCCGGCCTGGTCACCCCGGGGACTTCCGAATATCGCGGGGGTAATCCGGTCCTGTGCAAGGTGTGCGGCCTACCATCGGGCATGTACATCCGGCCGCGAATATTCGCGGAAGCGGATATGCGAGAAAGGCCCCGCCGCACCATTCGGCGCACACCGGGCGCCGGGGCGACAACCACTGATGCGTTCGGTTCGGCGCGCGGTCGAGCGGATGTTCCTGGCCCCCGGACGACACCCGGGCCCGGAAACCGCAGTCGTTCGGAAGGCCGTCAACGGGACGAACGGCCATGGGGCGGCGGCAGACCCCACCGGATGATGGCTATGGCGATGCATCCCGAGCGTCGCCGGGCGGGACAGGAGCGCGGGCCCGCCCCCGATCGGCCCGACTCCCGTCCGGCCGCCAGGGTCCGGCGGGCCGGCGCCGGAGGTCGGCCGATCTTCCATCGATCCGAGGACGGCCTGTTGTGTCTGACTACTGCTGGTGCCTTGCGACTCCTGCGATCGAGGAGCTGATCCGAGAGCAGGACGAGCTCGTTGAACTGTCCGCACTGGCCCGCGCCGCCTGCCGCTGCGGGGATCTCGATGCGCTGGTCGAGTGCGTCTCGGCGATCAGCTCGGTTCTCGGTACCCACACGGAGGTCAAGGAGCGCGGGCTGTTCCCCCCGATGGCCGCCGAGTTCCCCGAGAAGATCGCGGTTCTGCTGGGCGAGCACCGGCGCATCGAGGCCGTGCTCGCCGGAGCGACCGACGGGACCGCGCGGACCGACCCCGGATGGCCCGCTCGGGTCACCGAGACCCTGACCCTGCTGCGCCGCCATATCGTCAAGGAGCAGGAGGGACTGTTCCCGGCCGCCCTGTCCATCCTCACCAGTGACGAGTGGGAGAAGCTGGCCGAGATCCGCGCGGGAGCCGGCCTGATCTCCTCCTGACGGCCGGCGCGCACACCCGGACCACCCGTTCGGGGGATCCGGGTGGCCAGCGGGCCCGGGGCCGGACCGCTGGCGGAGGTCGCCAGCGGCGAGGATGGACCGGTGAGGACACCAACCGAACGCCTGGACACCGTCCGAACACCTGGAAGCGAGGCCAGACACGTGAGTCCCCAAACCTCCGCTCCCGCTGCCGACGTCGCCACGGACGTCGCCGCCGACACCGACGATCAGGTCGTGCTGCTCGACGCCGACCGCCAGCCGTGCGGCACCGCGCCGCGCCTCGCCGTGCATGGTCTCGACACGCCCCTGCACCTGGCATTCTCGACGTACATCTTCGATTCCGACGGTCGGCTGCTCGTGACCCGCCGCGCGCTCGGCAAGCGGACCTGGCCGGGTGTGTGGACCAACAGCTGCTGCGGGCACCCTCGGCCGGGCGAGCGGATCGAGGTCGCCGTCGAGCGGCGGGTGGACCAGGAGCTGCGCCTCGCCCTGACCGAGCTGCGCCTCGCGCTGCCCGACTTCGCCTACCGCGCGACGGCCGCCGACGGGCTGGTCGAGAACGAGGTGTGCCCGGTCTACGTCGCCCGAGCGCTCGGTGATCCGGATCCGGACCCGGCGGAGGTCGCCGAGTGGCGGTGGGTGGACTGGGAGGCCTATCGCGAGGCGGCCTCGTCGGCGCCGTGGGCGCTGAGCCCCTGGTCGGTCGAGCAGATGGCGGCCTTCGAGAAGGCCGCGCACCCACTGGGCACCACCAGCTGACAGCACCGGGCCAGGTCAGCTAGCACAGACTAGCCAGATCCCCGAGGACTGCCGGTAGTCACTTCTGGCTAGAAGGATGCCGTCACTCCTCACCAAGAGTCAGGTGTTCATCGCGTAGCGGATCATCATCGCGTGTGGTCGGGCGACCTTTCCGGATACCGGGCCGGTTTCGCCGCGGCGACTCTCGGCTCCCGGCGCGCCCGCTCGCGCGAGGGCCGGGGACCAGCGCCCGCGGCAACCGTCCCGGTATCCGGACCGGCGCGCCCGGATACCGGCCGAACGTAACGTCGCCGAAACGCAGAATGCCGGACGAGTCGCTCCTATTTGCCCGCAGCAACCGAACGATGCGGTAGCCGGTAGAACGCCCGGGACTAAAGTCCCGCCATCTCCGGGACTGATGGCCCAAAAGCGCTCGACGAGCCCAGACAGCTGGCGCCGAGACCGGCCCGGCCCGCCGCGGGGCCACGCGACCCCGACCCGACCCCGCCAGACCTGACGCGGCGACGGGGCGGGTCAGTGGGCCGCCAGGCTGGGTCCGGGCCGCGCTGGAGCCGCCGAGGCCACGCCGCTTCCCCACCGGTTCCGCACCGGAGCGGCCGGGTAACCGACACACTCCGGATGGCGATTTCTCCCTCGCGCGGTTGCCCTGGTCACGACGACGCCGCCGGCACCGGCGCGACCCACGTCACCGAACGCGTTCCAACGCACACCCGGCAGGCGCCGGCGCCGCATCCCATGGCGACCACCGGAACACCCTCGGCCACGCAATCCGGCGCGCCGGATACCCTCCGGGCCACCCGACATCGTGGCCGTTGACCAGGCACAAGCATTCCTGCTGACTTTCTCCAAACGCTCTCGAAAGGAGTTACCGGAGCGGCGCAAACAAGATTCTACTGCATTCCGGCAGCCCACTTTTTCGGACCCTCATCACCGTTTACCGTCCGTGACGAGCGCCTCGGGCGCAGGACTAGAACGGGCCATCCGACGGACCAGTCCGCGATTGGTTCCGCAAAACGCTTGCCGCCCCCCGCGCCCATGGGGGAGGCTGCCGATGGCGCGGTGAGAAGCGCGCCCCGCGACTCAGAAGCAGCGCGCATGTCGCCGATCCGCGCGACAACACGGGGGTCTACTGGTATGGAGCTGTCGACGATTCGATCACACTGCCCGCAGGCAGGGGAAGGTCCTTCGCCCGAATTGCTGTAACCGTGGTCGGGCGGCCAGTCCGCCCTCGGCACAGATACATGATCGCGGCCAGGATGAAGGCCGCGGAAATCATGGCCTGACCGGCATCTGCCATTTCGATTCCGTTTGCGAGCGTCCGCACGGTGAGCGCACGGAAAAATCGCGTCTTCCTGCCCTGGTTTGCCGCGAACATTTCCGCCGTCGCGGGGCGCCCGTCCGCACGAGTCCACGCACGAACCCCACGCACGAACCCCTAGACAGATAGGTGGAGTCTGCCATGACCGAGCCCGTTCCGACCGACCCCACCGCGACCACCGCGGGCGCCGCCGGCGAGGATGCCCGGCTGAGCCTGAGCACGGCGGCCGCGCGCAACCTCGCGACGACCACCAAGTCCGTCCCCCAGATGCAGGAGATCACCTCCCGGTGGCTGCTGCGGGTGCTGCCCTGGGTCCAGACCGCCGGTGGCGTCTACCGGGTCAACCGCCGACTCACCTACGTCCTCGGTGACGGCCTGCTCACCTTCACCAACACCGGCGACCAGGTGCGGGTGGTGCCCGGCGAACTCGCGGAGCTGCCGGCCCTGCGCGGCTTCGACGGGGACGCCCTCACCGGCCTCGCCGACCGCTTCACCCAGCGGGAGTACGGCCAGGGTGACGTCCTCGCCGAGGCCGGCGCGCCCGCCGACACGGTGTACCTCATCGCCCACGGCAAGGTCGGCAGGTTCGGCGCCACCGAGTACGGCGACGAGCGCTCCCTCGGCGTGCTCGCCGACGGCGAGTACTTCGGCGAGGGTGCCCTCATCGAGTCCGACCTGACCTGGGAGTTCACCACCCGGGCCCTGACGCCGACGACCGTGCTGGTGCTCACCCGCGACCAGCTCGACGAGATCGTCGGGCGGGACGCGGCCCTCGCCGGGCACCTCGCCGACTTCCGGTCCCGCCCGCAGCCGCCGAGCAACCGCCTCGGCGAGGCGGAGATCGCGATCTCGGCCGGGCACAGCGGCGAGCCGGACCTGCCCGGCACGTTCGTCGACTACGAACTCGCCCCCCGCGAGTACGAGCTGAGCGTCGCCCAGACCGTCCTGCGCATCCACAGCCGGGTGGCCGACCTCTACAACGAGCCGATCAACCAGCTGGAGCAGCAGCTACGGCTGACCGTCGAGGCGCTGCGCGAGCGCCAGGAGCACGAGCTGGTCAACAACCCCGACTTCGGCCTGCTGCACAACGCCGACCTGCGTCAGCGCATCCACACCCACTCCGGCCCGCCGACCCCCGACGACTTCGACGAGCTGCTCAGCCGCCGCCGCAGCACCCACGTCCTGCTCGCCCACCCGCGCACCATCGCCGCCTTCGGCCGGGAGTGCACCGCGCGGGGCATCTACCCGTCGACCGCGCTGCTGCACGATCAGCACGTACCGGCCTGGCGCGGCGTTCCCCTGCTCCCGCTGAACAAGATTCCGATCAGCGCCGCGGGCACCACGTCGGTCATCGCGCTGCGTACCGGCGAGGAGAACCAGGGCGTGATCGGCCTGCACCACACCGGCCTCGCCGACGAATACGAGCCCGGGCTGTCCGTGCGTTTCATGGGCATCAGCGAAAAGGCGATCATCTCCTACCTGGTGACGACCTACTTCTCCGCCGCCGTCCTCGTTCCGGACGCGCTGGGCGTTCTGGAGAACGTCGAGATCGGGCGCTGACGCGAGCTGACGCGACCGGATCGGCGCGCCGCCGCGGGAAACACCTCCGCGGCGGCGCGCCGATCCCCGTGCCGGCAGAGGGTTTTCCCGGAGGAACGATGCAGCCTTTCACCCTTCCCGACTTCTACGTGCCGTATCCGGCGCGGCTGAGTCCGCACCTGGAGATTGCCCGGGAACACACCCGGGCCTGGGCTCGGGCCATGGAGATGATCGACCCGCCCGCCGGCGGCGTTGCGATCTGGACCGAGCAGGATCTCGAGGCGCACGACTATGCACTGCTGTGCGCATACACCCATCCCGACGCCACCGCCGACCGGTTGAACCTGATTACCGACTGGTACGTGTGGGTGTTCTACTTCGACGACCATTTCCTGGAGCTCTTCAAGCGCACGCACGACATGGCGGGCGCTCGCGCCTACCTTGACCGGCTGCCCGCCTTCATGCCGCTCGAGGGCCCGATCACCGAGGAACCGGCGAACCCCGTCGAGCGCGGGCTCGCGGACCTGTGGGAACGCACCGTGCCGGCACGCTCGGCCGACTGGCGGGCCCGCTTCGTCGTCAGCACCCGCGCCCTGCTCGACGAGTCGCTCTGGGAGCTCGCCAACATCAACGCGGGCCGGCTGTCGAACCCGATCGAGTACATCGAGATGCGCCGCAAGGTCGGCGGAGCGCCGTGGTCGGCGAACCTCGTCGAGCACGCCGCCGACGCGGAGGTGCCCGCCGCCGTCGCCGCCACCCGCCCGCTGCGGGTGCTGCGCGACACCTTCGCCGACGCCGTCCACCTGCGCAACGACCTGTTCTCCTATGAACGCGAGGTCACCAAGGAGGGCGAGCTGTCCAATGGCGTGCTCGTCGTCGAGCGCTTCCTCGGCATCGGCACGCAGGAGGCCGCCGAGGCCGTCAACGACCTGCTCACCTCCCGGTTGCACCAGTTCGAGCACACGGCGCTCACCGAGGTGCCGGCCGTCCTCGACGAGCACGGCATCGACCCGGCTGGCCGGCTCGCGACCCTGGCCTACACCAAGGGCCTGCAGGACTGGCAGTCCGGCGGCCACGAGTGGCATCTGCGCTCCGGCCGCTACATGAACAGCGAGGTCACTCCGGACGCGGTGGCTGGCCTGCCCGCAGGCGGGCCGCCGGCCGGCTCACCACCGGGGATCGACGGCCTGCCCGGCCTGCCCGGCGTGCCGAGCCTGGGCACCTCAGCGGTGCGGATCGTGCCGTCCCTGCTGGCCACAGCGCCGCGGCGGCTGCGCGCCCACGCCAGCGTGCCGTTCCGCCCTGTCGGCCCCACGAAGCTGCCCGAGTTCTACCTGCCCTATGGCACCGGCCTGAGCCCACACCTGGGCAGTGCGCGGGCCTCGAACGTCCGTTGGGCGCACGCGATGGGCATGCTGGACGCCGTCCCCGGCATCTGGGACGAGCACAAGCTGGTCGCCTTCGACTTCGCCCTGTGCTCGGCCGGCATCCACCCGAACGCGTCCGCCGCGGAGCTCGACCTCACCACCGGCTGGCTGACCTGGGGAACCTACGGCGACGACCTCTACCCGGTGGTGTTCGGCCGGCGCGGCGACCTGGCGGGGGCACGGGCGAGCAACGAGCGGCTGCGCGTCTTCATGCCGCTCGACGGCCCGATCACCGACGTGCCGGGGAACCCCCTCGAGCGCGGCCTCGCCGACCTGTGGTCACGCACCGCCGGCCCGATGGAGCCAGGTCACCGGGCCGCCTTCCGCCAGGCCGTGGAGGTGATGGTCGACAGCTGGCTGTGGGAGCTTTCGAACCAGGTCGTCAACCGCATCCCCGACCCCATCGACTACCTGGAGATGCGCCGCGCCACGTTCGGCTCGGACCTGACGATGAGCCTGTGCCGGCTGGCCCGCGCGAGCACCGTGCCCGCGGAGATCTTCCTGACCCGGCCGCTGCGCTCCCTGGAGAACGCCGCCGCCGACTACGCCTGCCTGCTCAACGACATCTTCTCCTACCAGAAGGAGATCCAGTTCGAGGGCGAGGTCCACAACTGCGTGCTGGTCGTCGAGAACTTCCTCGGCTGCGGCCGCGAGCGCGCGGTCGAGGTCGTCAACGACCTGATGACCGCCCGGATGCGGCAGTTCGAGTACATCGTCGCCGAGGAGCTGCCCGCCCTGTTCGATCATCTTGATCTTGATGGCGAGGTCCGCGGCGCCCTGGGCGGCTACGTCCAGGAACTCCAGCACTGGCTGGCTGGCATCCTGCGCTGGCACGAAGGGACCCACCGCTACGAGGAGGCCGAACTGCGCTACCACCCGGCCGCGGACCGCCGGCCCTTCGGCAGTCCCAGCGGGCTCGGCACCTCCACCACGGACGTGCGCCGGCTGGTCAACCGGTAACCCCCGGGCCCGCCACCAGCCGTTCCGGTGCGCCCTCGATGCACTTCGCCGGGGCCCCACCGCCCCCTCCCCCACCCGCGCGAACACCGGCACCTCGGTCGAACTGTCCGGGTACAACGGGTCGGTCGGGTGGCGGCGCGGGCCGCGGCCGGGCGCGCCGGCGATCGTGGCTTCGCCGCCGCACCCGGTACCCGGCACGGCGGCACGTGGCAGGCCGCCGTGCGAGGGAGCATCCGAGGGGGACGTGGCGTGTCCTATAAGGCTCTGCGGGTGGGTGATCCGCCCGAGGTAGGTCCGTACCGGCTCATCGGCCGGCTCGGCAGCGGCGGCATGGGCATCGTGTACCTCGGCGAGGACGCCGCCGGTGTCCGTGCCGCGGTCAAGGTCATGCGCGAGGAGTACACGGCGGACGCGGGATCACGCAGCCGCTTCCACCGTGAGGCGGCGGCGGTGTCGCGGATCGACAGTCCGCGCATCGCCCGGCTGCTGAGCGCCGACGTCGACGGCGATTCGCCGTGGATGGCGACCGAGTACGTCGACGGACCCACGCTGTTCGCGTCCGTGACGAAGGGCGGCCCGGTCGCCGGCGCACCGCTGTGGCGGCTGGCGGCCGGCCTGACGGAGGCGCTGTGCGCCATCCACGACGCCGGCGCCGTGCACCGTGATCTCAAACCGGGCAACGTGATGCTGGCCCCGGACGGTCCGAAGGTGATCGACTTCGGCATCGTCGCGGGGCCGCCGGGGACGATGACCGGTTCCGGCGTCGTCCTCGGCAGCATCGGCTACCTGGCTCCCGAGCTGCTGACCACGAACCGGCGGGCCCGTCCCGCCGCCGACGTCTTCTCCTGGGGCCTGACCATCGCCTTCGCGGCGACCGGCCGGCCGCCGTTCGGCGCCGGCCCGCTGGACGCGCTGCTCTACCGCACCGTCTACGGCGAGCCCGACCTGGACGGCCTGCCCGGCCCGCTGCGCGGCCTGCTCGCCTCGACCCTGCGCAAGAAGCCGGACCGCCGGCCGGACTCACGCCGGCTGCGCGCCCTGGTCGCCGCCGCGGCGGTCGCGAGCGGCACCGCGATCGGTGACCTCGCCGCCGCGGTCGTGCCGGCCCAGCAGCGGGTGCCGTCGACGCGCGTGGTTCGCCCGCGCACACCGGCACCGGCACCGGCGTCGGCACCAGAGCGGGCTCCCGCGGCGGCATCGGGGTCAGGGGCGCCGCCGGGGAGGTCGCCGTTCGGTCTGGAGACGGTGGGCGACTCGGAGCTGGTGGGTTCGCTCGCCTCCGCCGATCCGCGATGGCCGGAAGGCGGCGGCGCGGCATCGGACATCGAGCGGGCCCGGGCGGCCCGGGAGCGGCGCGAGGCCCGTCGGGTGCGGCGAGCGGCGGTCGTGCCCAGCGTGGGCGCGACGGCGGTGGCGGCTGCCGTGACCGCCGCCATCCTGGCCGGTTCGGCGCCGATGGATCCCCCGGTCAGCGCCACGGGCGGGGCGGTCACGCGTCAGGACGGCTCGCCCCGGCACGCCCACCCCCCGGCGGCGCCTGGTGGCACCACGGCCTCCGGGATCCCCGACGTCATCGCCCCGCTTCCCGGCCCCGGCGGCGAGCTGCCGGGAGGCGGCGGCGCGCTGCTGGCCGGTGGCGACATCCCCGGCACGGTGCCCAGTGGGACCGGTGCCGGCGGGCACGGTTCCGGGATGGGCGCCGGGTGGGACGGCCTGCTGCCCGTCCACTCCCAGGCGGGCGCGCACGGCGATCCGGGGTCGCGCCGCTGGCAGCTCGCGGCGCCCTGGGGCGTCGGCACTCCGTGGATCGCCACCGCCGCCCTGAGCCCCGATGGCCAGCCCTTCGGCGATGACCAGGCCGCGGGCAACGGCCAGACGTCCGCTGATGACCAGATGTCCGGCGCGGGACGCCCGACCGACGCCATCCCGGCGTCCGGCGGTTCGCCGGGCGGCGCACCGGGAACGGCCGCGGGTTCGACCGCCACCGTGAACACGATGGACAGCGGCCGGCCGGGTGCCGCTACGGCGGTGGCGGCGGCCCGGGCGGGTGGCGCGAGCCCGTCGACCGCGGGCACCACGACCGGCACGTCCGGGACGACGGCCGCCGGCATCACCCGCGCTCCCAGCGCTTCCGGCCCTGCCAGCGGCTCCGGCCCTGCCAGCGGCTCCGGCCCTGCCAGCGGCTCCGGCCCTGCCAGCGGCTCCGGCACAGCCAGCGGCTCCGGGCCGACCGGGAGTTCCGGCGCGGACGCCGCCGAGGACCCGGGCGTGCGGGTGTCGATCACGACGCCGACGGTGAACGTGGGCAGAGTGACGGGCATCGGCGTCCGCCTGGACCGCGTCAGCAGGGCGCGCGCCTGCCTGCCGGCGGTCCTGAGGGGAGCGGTCCCTCTTCTCCAGCGGATCGACTGCGTGTCGTTCCCGATGTCGGTGCTCCCCACCCTGTGGTCGGCCACGACCGCCGTCACCCCGGGACATGCCGGCGCCAGCGAGCAGCCGTCGGCCATCGCCACCTGAGCGGCACCGCCTCTGAGCGGCAGCCCGGGTCCGGCGCTGCGGGACCGGATCTGACGATCCGTCCCGCGGCGCCGCCGGCACGACGCCGTCGGTGTGACACCGGATCAGTCCACGGCGAGCATGCCGCCGCTCTGCCGTTCCCACAGGCCGTGATAGCGCCCCCCGAGGTCGAGGAGTTCGCGGTGCGAACCCTGTTCCGCGATGACGCCGTCCTCGAGGACGAGAATCCGGTCCATGTTCAGCAACGTGGACAGCCGATGGGCCACCGCGATCACCGTCTTGTCACCCCAGAGCTGCTCCAGGGCGTGTTGGACAAGCACCTCGCTCTCACTGTCGAGGGCACTGGTCGCCTCGTCGAGAATCAGGATGGGCTTGTCGTCGATGAAGGCGCGGGCGATCGCGATGCGCTGGCGCTGGCCTGTCGACAACCGGATTCCGCGCTCGCCGACGAGCGTGTCGTACCCCTCCGGCGCCCGGACGATGAAGTCGTGGGCATGCGCGCGCAGCGCTGCCGCCTCCACCTGATCCTGGTCCACCTGCCCCGGGGAACCGTAGGTGATGTTGTCCCGGATGGAGCGATGGAACAGGGCGGTGTCCTGGGGAACGTAGGAGATCGTGGCGGAGAGCTCCCGGTTCGGCGTTGGGCGCCCGTCCACCAGGACCGCTTCCGCCGGCAGCGGATAATAGCCGAGCAGGAGTTTCACCAGCGTCGTCTTTCCGCTCCCACTGCGCCCCACCACGCCGACCTTCTCCCCCGGCGCGATGGTCAGATCGACCCCGGCGAGAACCGGCCGCGCGTCGTTGTCCGGATAGGCGAACGAAAGCCCGCGCAGCTCGAGCCGACCGGGACCTGACGCGGGCGTGATGGCGGGTGTCGCGGCGGTCCGCTCGGCCCCGGGGTCGGCCAGCGGGACGCGGCGGTCACCGAACAGGTAGCGGAATGCCTCCTCCACCCGGGCCAGGCGCAGGTTCAGCTGGGCGATCTCCCACACCGTGACCCAGATGAAGTCGGAGAACATCATCAGCACGGACAGGAAGGTGGCGAACTCCGCAAGGCTGAGCTCGCCGGCCAGGTAGAGGTGCAGGTTCAGCAGGATCGACACCGGCCAGACGAGATACCGGACCACCAGTGACATCGCGGCCCAGAACACCGTGTCCCACAACGCCGAGCGGCGGGCGGCCGCGATGACACCCCGGCGCTGCCGGCGTACCTCGACGTACTCCGCGCCCTCCTGCCGGAACGACTTCACGCTGACGAAGTTCGCGATGACGTCGATGACGTGCCCGTCCATGCCCGAGACCTGGTCGGCGAGGTCCTTCTCCGCCCAGAACGAGCGGCGCGCGGTGTAGCGGCCGAGCACGAACATCAGCACCAGGGCCACCAGGAACGTGAGCCCTGACCACCGGTTGACCGCGAACATGATGACGATGATCGAAGGCACCCGGATCAGCTGTTCCACGTAGGTGAAACAGCTGGCCTCCATGATCTCCCGGAATTCCCGGCCGAGTGTCGCTATGTAGCTGCTCACCTTTCCGGTGAACTTGCCGACGAAGTACGGGTACGGCTTCCCGATGACGCTGCGGAACAGCAGGCTCTCGTACTCGTAACCCCGGTGGATGAGCAGCCGCCGGTACAGCAGTTCGCCGAGGCGCCAGGTCAGGTCGTGCAGTATGTTGAAACCGATCAGCAGCGCCGCATACCGGTAGGCGGCGCCGGCGGGATCGTCGTCCCGAGCGAGCGCCTGCACGAACCGTCCAATGAAGACGGGCAGCACGACGAGCGCGAGGTTCGACACCGCGAAGCACGCGACAACCACCAGCACCGAACCCCGGAAGGTCCTCATGAACGACAGGTAGGAACGGATTCCCGCATGCCGGACAGGCGGCCCCGTACCGGATTCCTCGATATCACCGCCCGCGGTTCCGGCAGACTCCCCCCGCGGCCTGGGTATGACCTCACCGGACACGCTCATTCCCGCATGATGACAGCCGCCCGCCCGACTCCGCATCCCATTTTCTGCCAGGTGGGGCACGCCAGGGGCTGGGCCTGGATCCGCCCGGTCCCTGCCGCCCTGGGGGACAAACCAGGCACGCGACCCCCTAATACGGCAAGGAAGCACCCAGAACGGCAAGGAACTCCGACGGCCGACGCCGCATTGGGCATCGCGGCGACCCCGGCAGGCGCGTTGCCGGCGGCCCCGAGGTGGGACATGGACCGTCTCGGAGTGGTGGAGGAGTCTCTCCGGTCTCCCAACGGGGGCGCGGCCGGGGCGGGATCGGGTGACCAGGCGTGCGCGCGGGCGATATCTTTTGCCGTTCCACCGGATGCAGCACCGAGGCGGTCCGCACGACCGTCGAAGATCCCGGAGGGAAGGGGCCTGGAATGCCTCGGCAACGCTGGTTCGGCCTGACCGCGGCCGTGATGCTCGCCGTGGCGGTCACGGCCTGTTCCACCGGAAACGGAGCCGCCTCCGCCGAGTCGGATCCCAGTGCTCTCGGGCGGGAAATGGCAGCACCCGTGGCGCCGCCGGACACCTCCCGGCTACCTGTTGTCTTCCTGCACGGCGCTCTGGGTTCCGGCGAACAGTTCGAGACCCAGGCACAGCGCTTCGCCAGCAACGGCTATCCCGCCGACCGGATAACCGCCCTCGACTACGACGCGTCCTCGCCGACCGTGCCCGAGAACCGCGTCTTTCCCCCGCTCGACGGCGAGATCCAACGGCTGCTGACCAGCGCCGGAACGACGAAGGTCGACCTCGTCGCCCACGCCGAGGGCGCCCTGCTCGCCACCCGGTATCTGACGAGTTCGGCCGCGCGGGCGGCCCGGGTCGCGCATCTGGTCAACGTGGACGTGCCCCAGACCATCACGACGGTCCGGGGTGTGCAGACCCTCGTCGTGTGGGGCGCGCGGGATCCGACCCGCCGCATCGCCGGCGCGACCAACGTTCGTTTCCTGGACGCCGACCGGGGCCAGCTGCTGGGTGCTCCCGACATGTTCCGCCAGCTCTATCACTTCCTGACCGGTGGCGACCCGTTCACCACGGACGTCTCCCCACAGAGCGGGCTGATCGAGATCTCCGGGCGGGCCCTGCTCTATCCCGCGAACGTCGGGGTCGGCGCGGCCCGCCTCGAGGTCCACCGGCTGGACCCCAGGACCGGCCGGCGGCTCGCGAACGGGCTCACGGGCCTGTTCACCCTGCCCGCCGACGGCTCGTGGGGGCCGGTACGCGCGGACGGCACGGCCCCGTACGAGTTCGCGCTCGTCCGCACCGGGCAGCCCGTCCACCACTTCTACTTCCAGCCGTTCCGGCGCGGCGACCGACTGGTCCGTCTACTGACCAGTCGCCCGGGCGAGGAGATCGGCGGCGGAATGGCGACCAGCCCGCGGCAGACCGACCTGATCGTCGACCGAGATCTGGAATGGTGGGGTGATCAGCGAACCGGCAGTGACGTCCTCGCCGTCGACGGCACGAACGTTCTGAGTGCGGCAAACGCGCCACGGTCGAAGATGACCCGGCAGGTGTTCGTGTTCGACCGCAGCTCGGACGGCGTCTCCGACGTGGGGACGCCGATTCCCGAGTACTTCGGCGTCGGTTTCCTCACCGGCGCCGACCAGTACGTCGCGGCGGGAAACCGCTCGTTGGACGTCACCGAGACACCGCGCGGCCAGGCTGCGCATCGCGCCACCCTGCATGTCCCTGCCTGGCCGTCGGCAACAGACCGGATGACGCTCCGCTTCCGCGACGACACCTGAGGCAGCGCTAGGCCAGGGCTCGGCGGACGTCGTCGAGGGCGGCGTCCCGGCCGGCGCGGTAGGCGTCGCGCTCGCTGGCCGTCATCCACCGGGCCCACAGCGCGCGTTCCGACGGGGAGGCGAGGAGCTCCTCCGCAACGGTCGGCCGCGGGTCCGGCGGCGGGTCCTCGGACGGTCCGCCGTAGACGAGGACGACGTCGGCGTCCCCGTAGGCGGCGGTGAAGACGAGGCCGGCGGGCAGCCGCCCGACGGCGCGCAGCGCATCCCGCGGATCGGACCCCGCGGTGACCGCGACCGCCCAGCGATGCGCCCCCCAGGCGGTCGTGGTCACCGCGGGCCGGTCGGAGCTCCCCGAGCTCCCCGCGCCCCCGCCGGGCTCGTCCGGCGACGCCGCACTCGCGCCCCCCTTGCCGCCCTCGCCCGTTTCACCCGCCTCGCCCGTTTCACCCGCCTCTCCCGTTTTACCCGCCTCACCTGTTTCGCCCGTCTCCGCCGATCCAGGGGGTCCAGCCGGATCGGCGGAGACAGGACGGTGACCCTGCTTGGGCAGGGCAGGGCCACCTGTCGGCGGCCCCTGCGTCCCCGGGGTCCCGGGGGACGAGTCGGGCGATCGATCGGCCGCCGAGCGGTCCCGGGGCGGGGCGAGCCGGATCGGGGGAGGGGTCGTGTCGAGGGCGGAGGGTCGCTCGCGGACGAAGAACCGGGCCGGCGCGACCTCGTAGTCCGACCAGCCGAGCCCCGCCGCGTAGTCGTCCGCCGCCGCCGCGGTGGCGAAGGTGATCACGATGTCCAGCACCTGCCGGTCGCCTCCGGGCGCGAAACGGACGATGCCGTAGACCACGGCTGGCCGCTCACGGTCTCTCGTCGGGTCCGTCACGATCGTCACCAGCCCTTCCGCTCGGTGCCCGCCCGGCCGCCACAGCCGGTCGCCGTCCGTCCGCCCCCTCCCTGACCGGGCCGGCGGCAACCGGCCATGGCAGCCTGTGCTGCGCCGACCCCGCCCGGCGGAGGTCGCGGCTCGACGCGGGGCGGGGTCGGCCTGCAGCCAGAGTCGCTCGATCGGGGGTGGCGGGGAAACGTCAGTCAGGCATGCTCTTCTCATATGACCCCTGCCAGAGTCGGATCGGACTAGGCCGGCTCTGGACCGACCACTCGGTGCCTCCCCCAAACGGGCAGGCACCGCACGGGCGCGGTAGCAGAGACCGCAGCCCGCCGAAGAGGGAACCGCGCGGCCCGCCTGTCGGATCACCGACAACGCCCCCACGCCCACAACCATCACGAACCCAATTCCCGCCCGGCATAGCGCCGTTATCCTGACGTGTCGGCTCCGGCTCGACGTACCGGATGACCTGCCGAATCGGACCGGCCATCCCGGTCGCGCGGCCCGCGCCACCCAGGCAGCCACCGTGCGCCGTCCGGATGTCGTTGTGGGGCAGGCGGGTCGGCACGTCGATCGATGCGGATCGGGTGCCCTCAGGGAGGCCGGTGGATGTCGTACGAGTCCGGTCCCTACCGGGTCTCCCCCGACCTGCTCGCCCGCGCCGAGTTCCGCGCCGCCTGCGCCGCCCGGGACTTCCGCATGGTCTTCCGCCTCATGAAGAAGTACGACGGCGCGAGCCAGAACCGGATCGCCTCCCCGGTCGAGGGCCTCAGCCAGAGCCGGGTCAGCCGGATCATGCAGGGCGAGGACCACATCGCCCGGCTCTCCCTGATCGAGCGGATCGCCGACGCGCTGCGCATCCCAGGCGCCTACTTCCACCTCGCCGCCCGCCCCTGGGAGTCCGGCTACGAGGCCCTGCCGGCCGCCGCCCCCGTCCTGTCCGAGGCGGGCACGGCCGCGGCCGTGCGGCCCGGCCCCGGTCAGGCCGGGCCGCCGGCCACGGGCGCCGGGGCGGATCCGTCCGCGGCGGTGGGTTCCACCGGGCGTGCCGCGGCGGGTGCGGGCGGCCTGGTCGTCGAGGAGGACCGGGCGGAGCTGCGCTACGACGACGGCATGTACACCGCCCATCAGCGGCGGCTGGTGGTGAACACGGGCAGCGAACCGGTGACGCGTTATCTGATGCGGATCTCGGTCGACCGCTTCCCCGGCGACCAGGAACGCGCGGCCCGCCTCTACCGGAGCGACCCGCTGCACTGGGAAGAACTTCAGCTCAGCGCGCGCTGCGGCGACGAGCAGATGTCCTGGCAGATCAAGACCGACTGGGATGCCCTCAAGGAGGTCTGGCTGCTGTTCGAGAACCCCCGCGGGCGATTTCCGCTCTATCCGGGCGAGTCAACCTGGATCGAATACAGCTACCGGGTACGCGAGGAGAAGTGGGGCCCCTGGTTCCAGCGGGCGGTCCGCGTACCGACAACCTTTCTCTCCGTGGCACTGGACTTTCCGGCCGACGTCGACCCGGTCGTCTGGGGCATGGAGACGTCGATGACCGCGGACGCCTTCCCGTTCCGTACGGCCATCGCCCGGACGGACACCGACAACCGCCGGGTTTTCACCTGGTCGACGACCAATCCGACGCTCCATGCCCGTTATCGGCTGGAATGGAATTTCCGGGCCGGCGGGCGGTCGCGGGCCGGCGCCGGCGGAAAGGCCGCCGATGAGGATCCGGCGACCGCGCCCGCACCCCGGCCCAGTGAGCAGATGACCGCCGCCGGCATCATCCAGTCCGGGGAGGCGATCCTGCGCCAGCCGGCGCGGTTCTTCGAGCTGCCGGGTGAGGCCGAGGACGCCCGTCGGGTCGTGGCGGAGCTCTCCTCGGCGATGGAGCGCGTCTCCGCCCTGCACACCTTCGGCAAGGGCATGGGCATCGCCGCCCCGCAGATCGGGATCAATCGGGCGGCCGCCATCGTGCGCTCCGCCGAGGGCGACACCATCACCCTGCTCAACCCCCGCGTCATCGAGTCGTCGCCGGAGAACGACCAGCAGTACGAGGGGTGCCTGAGCTTCTTCGACGTCCGCGGCCTCGTCCCCCGGCCCCTGGAACTGCACGTCGAGCACACCGACATCACCGGGCGCCAGCACATCACGGTCTACCGGCAGGGGCTGGCCCGCCTCGTCGCCCACGAGATCGACCATCTCTTCGGGCAGCTGTACACCGATCGGATGCGCCCCGGCACCGCGCCCATCCCGGTCGAGCAGTACCGGGGAACCGGCTCCGACTGGACCTACAACCCCTGACGCGAGCTCCCGGCCCAGCCCCGCTCCCGACCCGAGGTCGCCACCGGACCGGTCACGCTGCGCCCGAACGACGGGCCAATGGACAGAACAGACACATCCCACTACTGCGGATTCAGTCGGGCCTGCCGTATAGTTCGGTCTAGTGGTAAGAAGGCGCCTTCCTCCACGGCGGCGACCACGAAACGCAACCATCGCGGCCAGCCGCTTCACTGCTCGCGACAAAGGCACTTGCGCCACCCGCCGCCAAGGACCCGGCACCGTCCGCGTTATTATTTCGGCAGCGTGCACGGGTGGCCGCTGAACTGGTATTTCACGGGCGGCCGGCGGCGTCTAGAATCGAGCGCGCGGGCGCGCGCGAAACCTCGAAAAGAAAGTCATGTGAAGTAGATAGGCAGTACTGTGCCCATCTTCACTTACCCTTGCCTGACCGACGTCACGCTGGGCTATGTTCGTTGCCATGCCGTCAACTGATGGCAGACATCGGGTGGCACGCCGAATCCTGCCCCCGCCCGATGAGATCCAAACCTGTGGCAGGAACGGGGGAACCACTTTCGGGCGCTGCAGCAGGGCGCCCTAGGGGTGAAGCCACCAGCGGTGGCCGGGCATTCCCAGCCCGAATCCGACAGCTCACCTCGCAGGCGTGGGGAAGGGCACTACTACATGTCCAACGCTCGTTCGCTCGGTCGGGGCCTCAACCGGATCAAGCTCGGTACCCGCTCCGCAGTCATCGCCACCGCCCTCGCCGCGTCCGTCGGCGGCGGAATCGCACTCTCCGGGCCGGCCAGCGCCGCCCCGAACGCGGACCACTTCCTGCGCGCCGTCATTCCCTGCGAGTCCGGCGGCAATCCCCACGCGGTCAACTCGATCGGCGCCGGCGGCCTGTTCCAGTTCCTGCCGAGCACCTGGCATGGTCTGGGCGGCAAGGGCCTGCCGCAGAACGCCAGCGTCGCGGAACAGTGGGCGAAGGCACGCCAGCTGTACGCGCAGGCCGGCACCAGCCCCTGGTACGCCTCGAAGCCCTGCTGGGGTCACCGGATCTGAGGCCCGTCCCACCGCGCCGACATCCGCACTCGGCCGGTTCTGATCCGCACATGATCGATCGGATCGTGCTCGACAGATCGTGAGCCGACCGGCGCGAGGCGACGCGACCCAGCGCGCGGCTCAGGAAGCCCCGTCTCTCCTCCCGGGAGGCGGGGCTTCCCTCGTTGGGGCTGGACGTCCGGACAGACGTCAGACGGAGGCGGCGTGTAGCGGCCGCGGCGCGGGCGGCCAGCGCAGCTCCACGCAGAGCTGCCCGTCCTCGAGCTCGACGATCATGTCGATGTCCCGCCCCGCGGGGGCGGGCGGAGTCTGGCCGGCAGGCCAGGGACAGGACAGGAACAGGCTGGCCGCGCCCGCGTCGGCGGCCACCGTGAGCAGCACGCGGCGACTCGCCATCGCCCACAGCGCATGATGCAGGTGCTCGACGAACTCGCTGCGCACCGTGGGCGGCAGCTCGTCCAACCCGCCCTGGATCTGGCTCGACACGAGCGTGCCCCGCCGTTCGGCAGCGTCGATGACGTCGCCGATCGCGCCGTGCACGGCGACGTCGTCGAACAGCAGCCGTCGAATGGCAACCGCCCGCCGACCACAGTCCGTGCGCACCTCCTGGGCCCGCGGGTCCAGCCGGCCCGCGGCCACCTCGGCGAGCAGGGGGACGACATCGCGTTCCACCGAGTCCAGCAGACCGCGGCGGCGCAGGCGCGCCCGGTCGAGCAGCTCCGCGCGCCGCCGCAGCTCCCGGTCGGAACGCCCGGCCCAGGCACGGGCCGCCGAGGTGCTCGACGCCAGCGGACGCAGCGCCACCAGGCAGCTCTGCATCGTCCACAGGTAGTAGAGCGCCATCAGCAGGTGGGACAGGGTGAGCGGGTCCCGCTCGTCGCGGGCCACGGTTGACATGATCATGGCGGCCGCGACGACGGCGGTCGGGAACGCCCAGCGCCGGGACCCGCAGGACACCGTCACCATCATCATCAGTGGTGACAGCGCGGCCATCGGCCACACCATGACCCGCCCGCCGGCACCGCAGTTCCAGGCACCCGCCGCCGCGATCGCCACGCAGACGGCGACGATCGCCGCCGACTGGCCGCCCGTGAGCCCCCGTTCCCACAGCCGCCGCCTCGCTGCGGCGACCGTCGCCAGCGGCACGAGGAACAACGCGGTGGCGAGCAGCGCGGACCGTGAGTGGAGCGCGATCCGGGCGGCCGGCGGCGCCAGCAGGAGCAGCCACAACCCGGCCGCGCGGGTGGTCAGCCGGCCCAGTTGCGCGGTGTACACGGCCCTCGGCGGGTCGTCCTCGGGCCCCGGTGCCGCGGCGACCTGGCCTCCGACCAGTGCCGACACGTCCTCCGCCGCCGAGGGCAGCTGGCCGAGATGCCTGAGCTGCTGGAAGTGCCTGAGCTGCTGGAAGTGGCCGGGCTGCTGGAAGTGGCCGGGCTGCTGGAAGTGGCCGGGCTGCTGGAAGTGGCCGGGCTGCTGGAAGTGCCCGAGCCGGCTGTGGTGCCTGGCGACGAGCGGCCGAGCCCGGCCGGACGGGAGCACCCTGTCGTCACCGCTCGCACGGCCGCCGACGGAGTCCTGCTCGACCAGCAGGCCCCGCAGCGCCGCCTCTCCGTCCGCGCAGCGGCGCCGGGCGAGATCCTCGTCCCCACCACCGCCCCAGGCGATGCCGGTCAGCGTGTTGAGCACGGCGTTGTGGATCACCAGCTCCCGCTCCCGCCGGGCCCGGAGCAACAGGAGCAGGTCGTGCTCGGCCTCCCTGGACTCGACCGCGCCGACGAGCTCGCGCTCCACGCCGCGGACGAGCACACGTAGCCGGCTCAGCAGATAGCGCGCCAGCACCCCGACCGACAGGATGATCCCGGCCGGCACGACCGACGGCGCCGCGGCCAGGACGGTTCCCCCCACTGCCGCGGCCGCGACCAGACCGACGACGGCCGCGTAGGAGCGCGGGGGGTAGCACCACGCCGCCACCGCCGTCGCGTGGGTCGAGGCGATCAACACCCAGGACGCCGGATCCCCGACGAGTTCGGGTGGCAGCCACCAGCGCATCCCGAGCAGCAGGACCATGGCGACGAGCACGCTCGAACCCGTCAGCGGCCGGATCACGCCACGGCCCAGCACCATCACGACGAAGAACAGCGACCACGCGGCGGCCGCCAGGGCGACGGCGAGGGCGACGGGGTGGCGGCCATACCAGCCGTGCCACAGCAGGACAAGGCCGATGGTCATCATCAGGACGTAGGCTCGCATCGCGGCGAACACGGCCTCCAGCACCCGCCACAGCGCGACGGTGGGCAGCTCCGCCGGGCCGTCGCCGCCCGGGTCCACGCACGATCGCGGCGGCACGCGCAGGCGTGCCGCCGGTCGCCTCTTGCCTCGTACGTCGACCGTTACCCCCGTGACAGCCCGACGCCCCGTCAGTCCGATGAGGCTACAGGGTGGCTGGACACGGCCAGGTCGCTCCGGTACACATCGCTCGGCCGCGTGACCGTCCCGACCCGCTCGGGGGTCAGGCGCCGCGCCGCCGGCGGGCGATCTCCGCGAGCGCCACCCCGGCGGCGACACCCGCGTTGAGTGATTCCACATCGCCCGCCATCGGGATGCGAACCGTGACGTCACAGCGCTGCTCGACCAGCCGGGAAAGCCCCCGCCCCTCGGAGCCGATCACGAGCACCAGGGGATCGGTGGCCATCTCCAGCTCGTCGATGCTGCGTGGCGCGTCGGCCGCGAGCCCGACCACGAACAGCCCGGCGGAGGCGTAGGAGGTCAGGGTACGCGCGAGGTTCGTCGCCCGGGCCACGGGCAACCGGGCGGCGGCGCCGGCCGAGGTCTTCCAGGCCGCGGCCGTCACCCCGGCGGCGCGCCGCTCGGGCACCACGACGCCATGGGCGCCGAACGCCGCCGCGGAGCGCACGACGGCGCCGAGGTTGCGCGGATCCGTCACGCCGTCAAGCGCGACGAGCAGACCCGCGACGCCGCTTGGCACGCGGGCGGGCAGATCGTCCGGGTGGGCGTAGCGAAACGGTGGCACGGACAGGGCCAGGCCCTGGTGCGGCGCCGTGCCGCACATCCGGTCGAGATCCGGGCGGGCCGTGTCGACGACCGCGATCCCCGCGCGCGTGGCCAGGCGGCGAGCGTCGTCCAGGCGCTCGTCGAAGTCCAGCCCGGCGGCGACGAACAGGGTCGACGCCTGCACACCGGCCCGCAGTGCCTCGACGACGGGATTGCGGCCGACGACGAGCTCATCTCCCTCGACCCGCCGCGAGCGCGCACCGGCCGCGGCGCCGCCCGGGCGCCCCTCGGCCGCGGACCTGTCCCGGCTGCCGTCGCCACGCCGCGGCCCCTCGGGGCGAGCGCGCTCCCCGGGGCGGCCCTCGGCGGCCCGGGCCTGCGCCGCCGCCCGGCGCTGCGCCGGATGGCCAGGACGCAGCTGTGCGGGTGGGGTCGCTCCGCGCCCCTCGAGGGCCTTGCGCCCCTGCCCGCCGCTGCCGGTGGACGCGCCCTTGCGGTGCGAGCCCGACTTCCCGGCCCGGCCGCCCTGGCCGCCGCGGGCGATCCCGCCGCCGCCCCGGCGCGCTGCGCCGGCCATCAGTACCACCGACGTGCGAGCGCACGGGAAACGACCATGTGACCACGGTATACGGCCGATCTCACCGGCGAAGTCCGCCCATCCGACCCGGCTCGGCCACCCGGCCTGACCACCCGGTCAGGGACCCCTGGCCGGGGAGAGCGCCGGGCCGGACCCTGCCACCTGCCTCGACATGGCCGTTCGAGGGCCGCTCGCCCCCTATCCTGATGCGGCGGTCCCCCGCCGGCGGCCCGGGTGGTCCCGGTGTCGCCCCCGGCCGTGTCAGGAGGGTCCGGTGCGCGACGCCACCTGTTCGTGGTCATCCGGTGACGGGTCGTGGGTCCAGGGGTCGGCCATGGCCGCCCGTCGCCCGCCGCAGGCGCACGATGTTGCCCCGGCGGGGGCAGGGCCAGCCCCATCGTCGACACTCGACCCTTACGCTCTCTTAAGCCTGTGCACCGATGAAGGGGGAAACGCCGGACGGTGGCCTGCCGGTGGCGATCTCGGTCATCGACGCGGCCCGGGCGAAGCTGGGAGAATACATCCCCGTGAATCCGTGATGACCATTCCGACCGTGGAGACCGACCCGCGCGCCGCGACGGCCGGTTCGCCCGGCCAGCGAGTTCTGACGACCGCACCAGCAGGGGCAGGAGGCACCCAGCACATGGCTCTGCGCACACCGCCCGCACGCGGGCGCTCCCTCCCGGCGGCATGACGGTGGACCTCAACCCGCATGACGACGCGCCCACCGTCGCCTACCAGCTCACCGGCAGCGGGCCCTTCGAGCCGGACGACGACCTGGGCCGCTGCCCCGTGTGCGCCGCGCCCGTCTACGCCGACGACCGCTACTGCGAGGTCTGCGGGCACGCCCTGCAGGGCCCGGACCCGGCGCACGGCGACGACGACCACAGCGAGGTCGATCTCGGCGACCTCGCCGGCGTCTGCGACCGCGGGGTGCGGCACACGACGAACGAGGACGCGATGGGCCTCGCCGTCGTCTACGGCACCCTCATCGCCGTCGTGTGTGACGGCGTGTCCACCACACCCGGTTCCGGGGAGGCGTCCGCCGCGGCGGCGGCCACCGCGATGGCGGTGCTGGCCGACGCGGTGCGCGCCCATGGGCCCGGCCGGCCGGTGCACCATGACGGGCGCGCCCCGCGCGGCGGCCGGGGCGAGGAGATGCTCGACATCCTCGAGCCGGAGTACGACGACTACGACGAGCCGCGCACGGCGCCCCGGGCGATCGTCGGCGGGTTCTCCCCGGAGGACGCCGAGGCCGCGCTGCACGCCGCCGTCGACGCCGCCCAGAACACGATCGCGCAGCTGAGCGCGGCCGAGGGCCGGATGGCCCCGTCCTGCACGTTCGCGGCGGCCATCGTCACCCCGCCGACGCCGGACGGCCCGGGCATGGTCACCGTCGGCTGGGTGGGCGACAGCCGCGTCTACCTGCTCGGCCCACGCTGGTGCGAGCGGCTGACCTCGGACGACACCTGGGCGGCGGAGGCGGCGCGGGCGGGCCTCATCCCGGCCAGCGAGGCGGAGACGCACCGGCGAGCGCACACGCTGACCCGCTGGCTCGGCGGGGATGTCGAGGATGTCGCCCCGCACACGGAGATCTTCCCGATCGAGACGCCGGCGACCGTCATCGTGTGCTCGGACGGGCTGTGGAACTACGCCTCCCGGCCGGACGTCATGGCTTCCCTGGTGAACCAGCTTCCGGCGCACTGCTCGGCGATCGAGGTCTCCCGCCACCTGGTCGACTTCGCCATCGACGCCGGAGGCCACGACAACATCACCGTCGTCGCGGCCCGGGTGGACCACTGATGCCCGAGCGCGGAGCCACTGTGACACTGGTGCCCGGACCCGTGGCACGATCCCCTGCGGCACCGGGCAACGCGGGCCCCCACCTCTTCCTACGGAAGGCGGTTCACCTCCACGATGGCACAACAGGTACGGTTCGGTTGAAGACGAACGTCACGGAGATCAAGGGCACGGTCCTTGGGACACGGTCGGCGTGGACCGTCCGGGTGAACCGGTGATCAGGTGAGGGCACGTTCCCCCTCGGGGCACCTGTCTCACGACCCGACAACTGCGATCGGTGCGGAATTGGGATCATGACTGGTCAGGAGAGGTACGAATACCGTCCGGACGACGGCGGTCGGTCTCCCTACGGAACGGACGAGCCCGGCGGTCAGCGCCGGCGCGGCCCGGCGCAGCCGGACGGTCCGGATCCCGTGGGGAGCGGGGGCTACGACCCGCTCGGCATTCGGCGGTCGCCGGCCGACCTGGCCGGGGTCTCGGATCCGCCGCGCGGCGGTGACCCGTACGGCGGCGGGTACGACCGCGACGACTACGCCGGCCAGCCTCGCGGTGGTCGCGGCTACGAGCCGGACCCGTACGACGCGCCCGGCGGCTACGACCGTGACCCGTACGCGCGCCCGCGCGACGACCGGCCGGGCCCGGACGAGCGGGCCGACCGCGGGCGTGACCCCTACGCCCGGGACTGGCAGGCGGACGATCGCGGCGGCTACCCACCGCCCGACCGCGGTGGCGCCGGCTATCCGGACGGTGGTGGCCGTGATCCCTATGGCCGTGGTGGCGACGAGCGCGGCGGTGGCTACGCGCCGCCGGCCCGCGGCGGTGGCGGCGGCCGTGATCCCTATGGCCGTGGTGGCGACGAGCGTGCGGACCGCGGCGGCTACCCCCCCGCCCGGGATCCGCGCGAGGACCGCGGCGGCTACGCCGACGAGCCCGACCGCGGCGGCTACCCGCCGGCCCGGGACGGCGGCCGCGGCTACGCCGACGAGCTGGACCGGGACGTCGACCCCCGCCGGGCCCGTCACGACGACGGTTACGGCTATCAGGCCGACCCGCTGGGCCTGGACCCGGGCGTGGCGCCGGAGCGCGGCTTCCAGAGCCGGGGTGGCGATCCCCGCCACACGACCGACCCGCGCTATGCCCGCCAGGGCGGCGACCCGCGCCTGGACGAGCCGGATCTCGACGACCCGCGCCGGGGTGACCCCCGGTCCGCCCGGCGCGATCCCCGGGATGCCCGCGACCCCCGTGACGTGGTCGGCGACGACCCCCGCGGCGCCGGGGGCTGGGAGGGCGACCGTGCCCCGGCGGGCGCCTCGGTCTGGGAGGCGATCGTCGAGGCCGAGCGGGAGTACTACGACAGCGGCGACGACCACCGCGTGCCGTTCCCGACCTTCTACCCGCGCCGGGTGTTCGCGCTGTCCGGGCCGAAGATGCTGATCGGCCGGCGCAGCGAGTCCCGCGGCATCCACCCGGACATCGACCTGTCCGGCGCGCCGGAGGACCCGGGCATCTCCCGCAGCCACGCGATGTTCGAGCAGCTGCCCGACGGCGGCTACGCCGTGCGCGACCCCGGCTCGACCAACGGCACCCGGCTCAACGACGAGCCGGATCCGATCGACCCCGGCCAGCCCGTCCCGCTGCGGGACGGGGACCGCGTGTACCTCGGCGCCTGGACCCGCATCACACTGCGCGCCCGCTGATCCTGAGTCGCCGGCCCACGCCCACGTCGCGCGGGCCGGCGAGCGGTCAGCAGATCAACCGGCCAGCGCCGTCAGGCAGATCAACGGGCGGTCGCGACCGCCGAGGGGGCTGAGACTCTCAGCCCCCTCGGCGTCAGCCTGGGACTCGTCCGGCCGGCTGCCGCCCTGGCCTCAGGCAAGGTGCCAGCGCTGGCCCTCGGGCGTGTCCTCGAGGACCAGCCCGGCGGCCTCCAGCCGCGAGCGGATGGCGTCGGACTCGGCGTAGTCGCGCCGGCTCTTGGCCGCCGACCGCAGATCCAGCAGGATCTGCACGACGCTGTCGAGCGCCGGGCGCAGCTCCGCACCCGCCGTCGGCCACTGCTCATGCGGGTCGAGGCCGAAGACGCCGAGCATCCGCCGCGTCACCTCCACCCAGCCGGCGAGCTCTCGGCTGTGCGCCTTTGACAGCACCTGGTTGCCCTGACCCACCGCGCCGAAGATGGCGGCAAGCGCGCGGCCCACGGCCAGATCGTCGTCCATCGCCGCGGCGAAGCTCTGCCACACCCGCGTGGGGGTCAGCGCCGGCTCGCCACGCCCGGGCCTCCGGGAGCCACCGCCCGCGCCCCGCCGGCCGGGAGGGCCGTCGTCGGCGGCCAGCGCCGCGGCCTCCCCTGGCCCGCCGAGGATGTCCAGCGCGTTGCGGACGAACGTCGCCACCCGGTCGTGCGCGGCGGTGGACTCGGCGAGCGCGTCCGGGCTGTACTCCAGCGTCGAGCGGTAGTGCGCCGAGAGCAGGTGATAGCGCAGTACCTGCGGCCGGACCGCCTCCAGCGCGTCCGAGACGAGCACCGAGTTCCCGAGCGACTTGGACATCTTCGTCCCGCCGGTGGTCAGCAGGCCGACGTGCATCCAGTAGTGCGCCATCTCGTCGGTGCCCGCGGCGCAGACCGTCTGGGCCCGCTCGTTCTCGTGATGCGGGAAGACAAGGTCGAGCCCACCACCGTGGATGTCGAACGACGGCCCGAGGTACTTGCCCGCCATCGCCGAGCACTCCAGATGCCAGCCGGGCCGGCCGTCACCCCAGGGAGACGCCCAGAACGGCTCGCCGGGCCGGGCGGCCTTCCACAGCGCGAAGTCGCGCGGGTCGCGCTTGCCCGGCTCCGTCTCCGCCGAGGGGAGCATCGAGTCCGGCCGCTGGTGCGACAGGGCGCCGTAGTCGGTGAAACCGCTCACCCGGAACCAGACCGAGCCGCCCCCGGGATAGGCGTGGCCGGCGTCGACGAGAGTGGAGATGAGCGCGATCATCTCCGGGATGTGGCCGGTGGCCCGCGGCTGGATGGTCGGCGGCAGGATGCCGACCGCGCGGTAGGCGTCGTCGAAGGCCCGGGTCTGCCGGGTTGCGAGCTCCCAGACGGAGGTGCCGTCCCGGGAGGCGTTGGCGATGATCTTGTCGTCGATGTCGGTCACGTTCTGGACCAGCGTGACGTCCAGCCCGCCGTGCACGAGCCAGCGGCGCAGAAGATCGAACGGCAGCGCCGTGCGCAGGTGCCCGACGTGCGGCGCCGACTGCACGGTGGGCCCACACACATAGACGCCCACGTGACCGGGGCGCTGCGGCTCAAATGGCCGCACCCGCCGCCTGCGCGTGTCGTAGAGGTGGAGACCCATCTGTCAAGGGTACGGCCCGGGGCGCGCAAGCGGGCATCCAGGCGGGGTCAACCAACCGTCAGCACACGGTTGGCGACCACGCGCACGACGACCCGGACCTCCTCCGGATCGTCCCACCGGTAGATGTCGCCGGTGTACTTCAGCGACAGCCGGTCGATCAGCTCCCGACCGCCCTGCTCGGTCAGCGTGGCGGTGCCCCGCACCTCCACGTAGCCATAGGGGTTGTTCTGGTCGAAGAACATCAGACCGACCCGCGGATCGCGGGCTATGTCCCGTTCCTTCGCCCGCCCGCGCACCGTGGACAGCAGCAGGGTGTCCTCGTCGCGGTCCACCCAGAGCACGGTCATCCGCGGCGATCCGTCGGCCTGCACGGTGGCCATCACGACGTAGGTCCGCGCGTCGGCAAGGGCCCGCACCGTCTCGGGAAGGCGGTCAGCCATCAGACTCCTCGGGGAGCGGCCGGTGTCGGCCAGCCTTTCACTCGGTCACGGCACGCTACCGGTCGATGCCGGATCGGCATATCCGGACGGGTGAACTCCCCGCTCAGGCGCCCACCTCAGGCGCGCACGACGAGGGCCGTGGCGACGGCGGCCAGCCCCTCGCCCCGGCCGGTGAGACCGAGCCCGTCGGTGGTCGTCGCGGAAAGGCTCACCGACGCGCTCAGGGCCGCTGCCATGGCCTGCTGGGCCTGCTCCCGGCGGGCGGCCATCCGCGGCCGGTTGCCGATGACCTGGACCGCCACGTTGCCGATCACCCAGCCCTCGGCGCCGAGCAGCCGCGCCGTCTCCCCGAGCAGGACCGCCCCGGACGCGCCGGCGTACTCGGGCCGGTCGGTTCCGAAGACCTTGCCGAGATCACCCAGCCCGGACGCGGTCAGCAGAGCGTCACAGGTGGCGTGGGCGGCGACGTCGCCGTCCGAGTGCCCCGCGAGGCCGGTCTCGCCCGGCCATTCCAGGCAGGCGACCCAGCATGGGCGGCCGGTCTCGAAGGGGTGCACGTCCACCCCGACGCCGACCCGGGGCAGCAGCGCGGTCGTCACGGCGGCCGAGGCCGGCGGGCGGCTCGTGGAGGTCACCCGAGCCTCCGGGCGTCCGTCGGGGCACACGCGTCCGCCACGGCCCGGGGGTCGGTACCGGTCGCCCGGGCCAACAGCGCCTCCGCGAGCACCAGGTCGGGCGGCTGGGTCACCTTGAACGCCTCCTGCGCGCCGGGAACGGTCGTGACGGGGACGCCCAGCGCCTCCACCAGGCCCGCGTCGTCCGTCACCGGCACGTCGCGCAGGGCGTAGGCGGCGGCGAGCACGTCCCGGCGGAACCCCTGCGGGGTCTGGACAGCGCGCAGGCCGTCCCGGGCCGGGGTACGGATCACCCGCCCGTCCGGGCCGACCTCCTTGACCGTGTCCGCGAGCCCGAGCACCGGGATCACGGCCGGGTGGCCCGCGATGACCGCGGCTGCGACCGAGTCGACGAGCGCGGGTGGGGTGAGCGGCCGGGCCGCGTCGTGGACGAGGACGACGGAGACGTCGTCATCGACCGCGCTGAGCGCCCTGCGCACCGAATCGACCCGCTCGGCGCCGCCGGCGATCACCCGCACGTCCCGGCCGAGCAGCTGCGCCACGACCTCGACGAGGGTGGGTGGCGCCGCAACGACGATCTGCGTCACGGACTCCGAGCGCCGCAGTGCCTCGACCGAGCGCACCAGCATGGGCCTGCCACCGAGCGCACGCAGCGCCTTCGGGGTGCCGCCGCCCAGACGTTCACCGCGGCCGGCCGCCGGCACGATCGCCGCGACCCGAGGGCCCACCGCCCGCGGCTGGGGACCTTCGCCCATCACCAGACCTCCCGTGTGCCATCCACCACGAGAGCATGGCCTATCCGGCCGACCGGGCGCGAGCCGGCCGACGCCGGCGCACCACCCGATCACTCCGGCGGCGGGCCGGCCCGGACGCTCATGCCGCGCCCGCTGGCCACCGGCCGCGCCGCCGGGAAATCGAATTCCGGTATCCCGCCGTCGCCGATCGGATCCGCCCGGCGGGAGATCTGTCAGAAGCCCAGGATCACGAAAGATCCGCGATCAGCCAGCGAGAACCTCGTCAAGCATCGCCTCGGCCTTGTCCTCGTTGGTGCCCTCCGCGAGCGCGAGCTCACTCACAAGGATTTGCCGGGCCTTGCTCAACATCCGCTTCTCGCCCGCGGAAAGGCCACGCTCACGATCACGCCGCCACAGGTCCCGAACGACCTCGGCAACCTTGTTCACGTCACCCGACGCGAGCTTCTCGAGATTCGCTTTGTAGCGCCGGGACCAGTTCGTGGGCTCCTCGGTGTGCGGTGCACGGAGCACCTCGAACACCCGTTCCAGCCCGTCCTGCCCGACGACGTCGCGCACCCCGACCATGCCGACGTTGTCGGCCGGAACCCGGACAGTCAGATCGCCCTGGGCGACCTTCAGTACGAGATAGAGCCTTTCCTCGCCCTTGATGACACGAGTTTCAATCGCGTCAATCAGAGCAGCACCATGATGCGGGTAAACAACGGTCTCGCCGACTTGGAACGCCATGTGTCACGTGCCCCTTCCGCCTCCACCAGCGTAACACGCACGCATCGCCGCAGGTCAGACGCACGCTGCAAGGCAACGCCTGCAACGCCGTGGTGACGGGCCCAGCAGCGCCTTCGGACGCCGTTCGTCACCAGCACACCGCCCGGCGCAGGATCCACCCGCGGCACACCACATCGTCGCGCACCCACGCCGAACAGCCCTACCAGGTAAAACGGGCGAGCCGGCAACCGCGGAGTTGGCCGAACGTTGAGCGCGAAGGGTGTGGCAAACGTAGCGCGCCGGGCCCGCTCACGCCCACCGACACGGCAGCCACCCGCCGCGCGCGGCGGACCACTCCCCCGGCACCGCGCACGCCGCGGCCCATTCCCGGGCGTGACTCTGCCCACGTCGCCGACCTGCCCGTCCCGGCGCCCCAGCCGGCCCGTTGTAGCCGGTGGGGCCGCTCGCGGGCACCTCACGGGCGCCTCGGGCACCGGCTCACGGCGACCCGGGAGCCCGGGCACCGGCACGCGTGGCCCAGGACGGCCCCGCGGGGGCCGCACGGGTCGGTCACGGGTGGCTAGTGTTAGCCCCGCACGGAGACTCCCACCGGCGAGGCGCCACACGCCCTCGGTGGCGGGCGGATCCGCGCACCGGGGGTGACCCTGCACGCCGGTCGCGATCGACCGCCGGCGCCGGGCCCGCCGCCGGGTGGGCCGTCCCGCGCGACGGCCGTCGACCCAGTACCGGTGTCGCCAGGCACCGGTCTTGTGCAGGAGGAGCCACCGAGCTGTGAGCCGCCGTCCGGGTGCCCGTATTCCGTCAGTCATCGCCACCGCCGGCGCTCCGGCCGCCCCCGTGGCCTCCCGCGACGACACCGCCAGGCGCGGTGGCTTCCGCCAGCGGATGGTCTCCCGCCGGGTCGGGGTGGCGCTGTTCGCCACCGTCCTCGGCGCGGCCGGCTGCGCGTCCGGCACCGACGCGATGACCAACCTCGCCCGCACGACGACGAACAGCGCCGCGGGCGCCGTCGGCAGCATCACGCTGCGCAACGTCTACGTCGCGGGCCCAGTGTCGCAGGGCGGATCCGCGCAGATCGTCTCCGCGTTCTTCAACGCCGGCACCGACGACGACACCCTGGTGTCCGTGTCCTCGCCGGGCGCCACCGGCGGGCGCCCCCCGTCCCCCGCCGACATCCCCGCGGGCGGCGACCGGATCTTCATCGCCGACGGCTCCGCGCCGAGCCTGCAGGGCGTCCGGCAGGACCAGCTGGTCGGTTCGCAACTGCCCGTGACGTTCACCTTCGCGCGAGCCGGCAGCGTGACGCTGCAGGTCCCGGTGGAGCCGGCGGCCCCCGGCGCCTCCGCCGAGCCGACCTCGGCGAGCCCCACCGCCCTCCCGGCGGCCTCCAGCACCGCAGCCACCGCCAGCCCCGGCGCCACGGCCACCGCCAGCCCGGGCACCTCGGCCAGCCCGTCCGCCTCGGCGAGCCACACCACCCGCGGCTGACCCCGGCCCAGCCCGGCGTCCGCGCGCTGGACAAACGACCCGTATCGGGCATGAGCGCGTGGGAAGATTCGTCCGTGCACCGAATGCAGGCTTTCCTGCAAACCGTGCACGGAGTACTTCTCTCACGCACCCACCCCGACGTGACCCGCCCACGCTCGTCGCCGGCGGGCTAGTCCGGCTGCGGCGCCATATCCGACCGGTCCGATACGTGCTCGGGGGGAGCCGCTCCCGGCAACGAGTGGTAGCCCGCCCGCCGACGCGCAGCCGTCACCGACCTGTCGGACCGGCGGGCTACCGTGGCGACCATGACTTCTCCTCGGGCCTCCACCGGCGGGCGCGCCTCCGGGCGGGCCGCGTCAGGCGGCTTCCGCTGCAGCGGCTGCGGGGCGGAGTCGGTGCGCTGGGCGGGGCGCTGCACCCGCTGCCACGAGTGGGGGACGCTGGAGGCCCAGGCACCGGCGCCGCGGCGCGGCTCGGGCCTCGGGGGTGCCCGGGCGGGGGCCGCCGCGGTCGTCACGGCGCCCGCGCAGCCCGTCGTCGCGGTCGACGTCACGGCCGCGCGCCGCCGCCCGACCGGCGTCGACGAGCTCGACCGGGTGCTCGGCGGCGGTGTCGTCCCGGGGGCGGTGATCCTGCTCGCCGGGGAGCCGGGCGTCGGCAAGTCCACGCTCCTGCTCGAGGTCGCCGCCCGCAGCGCCGCCACCGGCGCCCGGGCCCTGGTCGTCACCGGTGAGGAGTCGGCTGCCCAGGTGCGCCTGCGGGCCGGACGCACCGGGGCGCTGCACGAGGACCTCTGGATCGCCGCCGAGACCGACCTCGCCGCCGTCCTGCGCCACGTCGAGGAGGTCGCGCCGGCGCTGCTGGTGGTCGATTCGGTGCAGACGATCTCGGCCGCCGGTGTCGAGGGCGCGGCCGGCGGCGTCACCCAGGTCCGCGAGGTCACGGCCGCGCTGATCCGCACCGCCAAGGCGCTCGGCCTCGCCGTCATCCTCGTCGGCCATGTGACCAAGGACGGGCTGGTCGCCGGCCCGCGCCTCCTGGAGCACCTGGTCGACGTGGTGCTGCACTTCGAGGGTGAGCGGCACTCGACCCTGCGCCTGGTCCGGGCGGGCAAGAATCGGTACGGCCCCGCCGACGAGGTCGGCTGCTTCGAGATGGACGACGACGGCATCCATGGCATCGCCGATCCGAGTGGCCTGTTCCTGTCCCGCCCGGGCGGCGGCGGGGAGGCCGTGGCGGTGCCAGGCACCTGCGTCACGGTGACGATGGAGGGGCGGCGCCCGCTCGTCGCCGAGGTGCAGGCCCTGGTGGCCGAGTCGTCCGCCCAGGTGCCCCGGCGGGCGGTGTCCGGGCTCGACCCGGCGCGGGTGGCGATGATCCTCGCTGTCGTCGAGCGGCGGGCCGGGCTGCGTTACGGGCGGTCGGACGTCTACACCGCCACCGTTGGCGGCGTCCGTCTCGCGGAGCCCGCCGCGGACCTGGCGACGGCGCTCGCGGTCGTCAGCGCCTTCCGGGACCGTCCGCTGCCGGCTGACCTGGTCGCGCTCGGTGAGGTCGGGCTCGCCGGGGAGGTGCGGGCGGTGGGCGGCGTGCCCCGGCGGCTGGCGGCGGCGGCCCGGCTGGGATTTCGCCGCGCGCTGGTCCCGGCGGGGTCGACGGCGTCCGTGGCGGGCATGACGATCACCGAGGTGCCCGATCTCGTGGGCGCGATCGCCCGAATGTACGAGACGTAAAAAACGACCAGGTCGGTACAAGCGGTATCCGTTACCCCATGATCGACCAGAACCCCGGCACCGGCCGCACCGATAGCATCGCGACTGAGGCACGGACACGGGGAGCCGAGGAGCTGAGGGAGCCTGATGGCAGGACCACCCGGAGACGACATCTTCCGGGCGACACTGGCCGCGGTCGCCCCCGGAACTCCGTTCCGCGACGGCCTCGAGCGAATTCTGCGTGGCCACACCGGCGCGCTTATCGTGCTCGGTCATGACAAGGTCGTCGAGGGTCTGTGCACCGGCGGCTTCGAGCTCGACGTCGAGTTCTCGGCCACCCGGCTGCGCGAGCTCGCGAAGATGGACGGCGCCATCGTGCTGTCCTCGGACCTGGCGCGCATCGTGCGCGCGGCGGTGCACCTCGTCCCGGATCCGACCGTTCCGACCGAGGAGTCAGGAACCCGACACCGCACCGCGGAGCGCGTCGCCAAGCAGACGGAGTATCCCGTCATCTCGGTCAGCCAGTCGATGCACATCATCGCGCTGTACGTGGCCGGGCGGCGCTACGTGCTGGACGGCTCGGCCGCGATCCTGTCCCGCTCGAACCAGGCGCTGGCCACCCTCGAGCGCTACAAGCTGCGTCTCGACGAGGTCGCCGGCACCCTGTCCGCGCTGGAGATCGAGGATCTCGTCACCGTCCGCGACGCCATCTCGGTAAGCCAGCGTCTCGAAATGGTGCGCCGCATCGCCGACGAGATCGAGGGCTACGTCGTCGAGCTCGGTACTGACGGCCGGCTGCTGTCCCTGCAGCTCGAGGAGCTGATGGCCGGCGTCGAGACGGAGCGTGAGCTCACCGTGCGCGACTACCTGCCGGCGGGCGCCAAGGTGGGGTCGGCCGCCCAGGTCCTCGCCGAGCTGTCCGCGATGTCCCCGACCGACCTGCTCGACCTCACCGTGCTCGCCCGGGTGATCGGCTTCTCCGGCGGGGCGGACATCCTCGACCGCCAGATCAGCCCGCGGGGGTACCGCATGCTGGCGAAGGTGCCCCGCCTGCCGCGGATGGTCGTCGACCGGCTGGTGGACCACTTCGGCACGCTGCAGAAGCTGCTCGCCGCCGGGGTCGACGACCTGCAGACCGTCGACGGAGTCGGCGAGGCCAGGGCCCGCGCGGTGCGCGAGGGCCTGTCCCGGCTGGCCGAGTCCAGCATCCTCGAACGCTACGTCTGACAGGACGGTATGGGTCTGACCACCACGGCCACCGCCACCACACCGGCCATCCCCACCACACCGGCCGCCACGGCCATACCGGCCGCCACAGCCGCATCGGCCGCCGCCGGACCGGCTACTGCCGGCCCGTCGGCGCTCGGCGAGGTCGTGCTCGACTGGTTCGCGGGGGCGGCGCGGGACCTGCCCTGGCGTCATCCGGGGACGACCCCATGGGCGGTCCTCGTCAGCGAGGTGATGCTCCAGCAGACGCCCGTCTCCCGGGTGCTGCCGGTGTGGGAGGCCTGGTTGCGGCGCTGGCCGACCCCAGCGGCGCTGGCCGCCGAGCCCGCGGGCGAGGCCGTGCGGACCTGGGGCCGCCTCGGCTACCCGAGGCGCGCGCTGCGGCTGCACCAGGCGGCGACCGCCGTCACCGAACAGCACGACGGCGAGATCCCGTCCGATCTGGACGCGCTGCTCGCCCTGCCCGGCGTCGGCACCTACACGGCCCGCGCGGTCGCCGCGTTCGCCTTCCGGCAGCGCCATCCCGTGGTGGACATCAACGTGCGCCGGCTGTACGCCCGGGCCGTCGAGGGCCAGGCCGAACCGCCCGCCGCGGTCAGCCGGCGTGACCTGGCCGGCGTCGAGGAGCTGCTGCCCGCCGATCCCGAGACGGCCGCCATGACCAGCGCGGCGCTGATGGAGCTCGGCGCGCTGGTCTGCGTCGCCCGCGCCCCGCGCTGCCCGGCCTGCCCGCTGCTCGAGAACTGCGCCTGGGTGGCTGCGGGCAGCCCCGCGAGCACCGGGCCGGCGCGGCGGCCTCAGGGCTATGCCGGCACCGACCGCCAGGTCCGCGGCCGGCTGCTCGCCGTCCTGCGCGACTCCGAGCACCCGGTCGAGAGCGCGCTGCTCGACCAGGTGTGGAACGAACCGGTCCAGCGCGGCCGGGCGCTGGCCGGGCTGCTGGAGGACGGCCTGGTCACCGAGCTGGCCCCCGGCGTCTACGCGCTGCCCTCCTGAGCTCCTCGACCCCGGAGGCCCCGAGACCCCCGAAGCCCCCGAAAAGCCCCCAGCCCTCCGAGCCTCTCAGCCGGTGCCCGGCTCCGGGGCGGCAAGCCGGAACCGGTAGCCGACGCCGCGAATACTCTCGATGACTGTCGGCTCGCCGGCGGCTTCACCGAGCCGGCGGCGCAGGCGGCGGATGTGCACGGCCAGGGTGTTCGTCTCGGTGTCCGCGGAGCCCCAGACCTCCCGCAGCAGGGTCTCCCGCGGTACCACCCGCCCCGCCTGCTCCAGTAGCAGCGCGAGCAGCCGGAACTCCCGTGGCGGGACGGCCACCAGGGCGCCGTCCAGGCGAACCTCGTGCGCCCCCCGATCCAGCAGGACCGGCCCGCCGCGCAGCACGTCGGCAGCGCTGCCGCCCCGCGCGGAGGGACTGCCCGGGCGGCCCGTGCCCAGGCCGCCCACCATGGCGAGGACTTCGGGCACCCGGTACGGCTTGCCGACGCAGGCGCTCGCCCCGGCGTCGAGCCCCGCCGCGGCGGCGGGACGGTCGTCGGGGCCGACGGCGAGCAGGATGGGCACCCCGTCATGCCCGGGAACGCTGCGGACCGTCCGCACGACAGTCACGCCGTCGACGACCGGCAGCCGGGCGCTGATCAGCAGGGCGTCGGGCTGCTGCAGGCCGATCTCCAGCAGCGCCAGCGCTCCGTCGGCCACCACGCTGACCTCGACACCGCCGCCGACGATGGCGTCCACCATCTCGTCGTCAATGTCGGAGTCGGCGATCAGCAGGGCGGGCCGCCCGACCGGGCTGCTTCTGGCCGGCGCCGGTAGCGGGATCGCCGGCGCCGGGACCGGTACGGACACCGACACCGGCATGGTTGGTAACGGCGCGGCCGTCCCCGCCTCGGCGGGTGACGGTACCGTGGCCTGCCCCGTGTCGCGGTCGACTCCCCCCGGTGGACCGGATTCTCGGCGTCCCGGGAGCATATGCTCGTCCCGTCCGTTCGCTCCGGTGGGGGTCAGCCGAACCGTCCGGAGACGTAGTCCTCGGTTCGCTTCTGGGTCGGGTTACTGAAGATCTTCGAGGTCTTGTCGAACTCGACGAGCCGACCGGGGTCACCGGTCTTCTCCAGGGAGAAGAACGCGGTCGAGTCGCTGACTCGGGACGCCTGCTGCATGTTGTGCGTGACGATGACGATCGTGAAGCTCGACTTCAGCTTCGTGATGAGGTCCTCGATCGCCAGGGTGGAGATCGGATCGAGCGCGGAGCACGGCTCGTCCATGAGCAGGACCTGCGGCTCCACGGCGATCGCCCGGGCGATGCACAGCCGCTGCTGCTGACCGCCGGACAGGCCCGCGCCGGGGCGGTTCAGCCGGTCCTTGACCTCCTCCCACAGGTTCGCGCCGCGCAGGGACTCCTCGACCCGCTCGTCGAGCAGCGCCTTCTTGCGAACGCCGTTGAGCTTCAGCCCGGCGATCACGTTCTCGTAGATGGACATCGTCGGGAACGGGTTCGGCCGCTGGAACACCATGCCCACGGTGCGCCGGACGTTCACCGGGTCCATGCCGGCGCCGTAGAGGTCCTCGCCGTCAAGGAGGACCTTGCCCTCGACCCGGGCGTTCGGAAGCACCTCGTGCATCCGGTTGAGCGTGCGCAGGACCGTCGACTTTCCGCAGCCGGACGGCCCGATGAAGGCGGTGACGTTCTTCGGCTCGATGGTCAGGTTCACGTCGGCCACGGCCTTGAACCTGCCGTAGTACGCCGTCAGCCCGGTTACCTCAATGCGGGTGGCCATGACAACCTCGACTCGCGATCTGTCTAGAGGACGGTTCGGGTCACTTCAACCGGTTGCGTCCGGCGAACAGCCGGGCGATGAGGTTGAGCAGCATGATGATGATGATCAGGGCGAGAGCCGCGGCCCACGCGCGGTCGATGGCGAACTGCTGGGGCTGTCCGGCCTGCGAGTAGATGTACAGCGGGAGGGAGCTCTGCTCGCCGGAGAACGGGTTGGAGTTGATGAGGTTCGTACCGAAGACGGTAAGCAGGACCGGGGCGGTCTCGCCTGCCACCCGGGCGACCGCGAGCATGACGCCAGTCACGATGCCGGGCAACGCCGTCGGTACGACGACCCGCAGGATCGTCCGCCACTGCGGCACGCCGAGCGCGTAGCCGGCCTCGCGCAGCTCGTTCGGGACGAGTTTGAGCATCTCCTCCGAGGACCGCACCACCGTCGGGATCATGAGGACGACGAGCGCCAGCGAGCCGGCGAAGCCGGAGAACCCGAAGCCGAGGGCCAGCACCCAGAAGGCCAGCACGAACAGACCGGCGATGATGGACGGCAGGCCGGTGAGCACGTCGACGAAGAAGCTGATCACTCGGCTGATCCGACCCCGGCCGTACTCGACCAGGTAGATCGCGACCAGCAGGCCGAACGGCACCGCCATCAGGCTCGCCAGCAGCACCTGCTCGACCGTCCCGATGATGGCGTGGTAGATGCCGCCGCCCGCGTCACGGGCGCCGATGCCGTTCATCGAGTGGGTGAAGAAGTCCGCGTCGAACCGCTTGGCGCCCTTGCTGATCACGCTGACCAGCACGGCGACCAGCGGGATGACCGCCAGCAGGAACGCGGTGTACACCAGCGTCGTGGCGAACCGGTCCCGGGCCCGCCGCGAGCCCTCGACGACGGTCGAGACCACGGTCATGGAGATCAGGAACAGCACGGCGGCCATCAGCACGATCTGGATCTCGCTGTCGACCGGCGTCACGAAGTAGATCAGCAGGGACAGGGCGACGGACCCGGCCGCCAGCGCCAGCGGCGCCCAGCGTGGCAGGGCCGCGCCGCGCAGGTTGAGCCGGTCCTCGCCCGCGACGGCGGGCTCCGGCACGGTGGCGGTGCTCATGCTGAGCTCCCCGAGAAGTCGCGGCGGCGGGCGATGATGGCGCGCGCGATGATGTTCACGACCATCGTCACGACGAACAGGACGAGGCCGGACGCGATGAGCGCGCCGCGGCCGATGTCGTTGGCCTCGCCCCAGCCGTTCGCGACGTTCGCGGCGATCGTGTTGCCGGCGGGTTCGAGCCAGTGCGCGGAGATCTTGAACGACGCGGGCAGGACCAGCGCGACGGCGATCGTCTCGCCCATCGCCCGGCCGAGGCCCAGCATCGAGGCACTGATCACGCCGGGGCGGCCATAGGGCAGCACCGCGGTGCGGATCATCTCCCAGCGGGTCGCGCCCAGGGCGAGCGCGGCCTCCCGGTGCGCGTTCGGGACCTGGAGGAAGACCTCCCGGGACAGGGCGGCGACGATCGGCAGGATCATGATCGCCAACACCACTCCGGCGACGAAGAACGACCGCCCGACCGAGTCCGCGTCGAACAGCGGGATCCAGCCGAGGACGTCGTTGAGCCAGAGCTGGGTGCCCTTCATGTGCGGGGCGAGGACGATCAGGCCCCACAGGCCGTAGACGACGCTCGGCACGGCGGCGAGCAGGTCGACGATGTAGCCGAGCACCGAGGCAAGCTGACGCGGGGCGTACACGGTGATGAACAGCGCGATCCCGACGGAGACCGGCACCGCGAGCACCATCGCGATGAAGGCCGTGACGACCGTGCCGAACAGGGTCGCGGCGACACCGAACTTCGGCGGCGTCTGGTTGGGGAACCACTCCTGGGTTCCGAAGAAGTTGCCCGTGTTGGCGCTGAGCGCATCGGTGGCGCGCAGCACCAGGAAGGCGGCGATCGCGGCGATCAGCACCAGCAGCCCGATGCCGGCCGTACGGGTCAGGTTCTTGAAGATGAGGTCGGCAATACCAACCCTGGCCTTGCTCGTGGTGGTCGCGAGCGGGGCGGGGGCCGGGTCCGTCGCCGAAGCGACCCCCCGTGGCTCGGCGTCGTCCGCCGAACTGTCCGGCTCCGTCGTCATGGTCCTCTCCTTGGTGCCGTGCGTGCCCTGCGTGCCGCGCGCCCGGCCTGGTGCCGAATATCGACGAAACCCGCGGTGGGGTTCACACCCCACCGCGGGTGCCGGCTGACCGGTCGAGCCGCGCCCTACCGGCCGGTGCCGGAGGTCAGGACAGCGTGGCGACGACCGCGCGGACCTTGGTGGCCACCGCGTCGGGCAGCGGCGCGTAACCGAGGTCGCCGATGGCCTTCTGGGCGGCGTCCGAGGCCGTGTAGGTCAGGAAGGACTTGACCAGGGCGGCCTGGTCGGCGGGCAGGCCCCTGGTGCAGGCGATCTCGTAGGTCACCAGGTAGACGGGGTAGGCGCCCTTGGTGGCCGTGGTGTAGTCGAAGGTCAGCTTCAGGTCGTCACCCTCGGCGATCTTCGCGGCGGACAGGCCGAGGGAGGCGCCCTCGGTGCTCGCGGCGACGTACTCGCCGGCAGCGTTCTTGACCTTGACGGTCGACAGGCCCGCGTTCTCGGCGTAGGACAGCTCGGCGTAGCCGATGGAGTTCTCGGTGGACTTCACCGTGGAGGTGACACCGTCGCTGCCCTTGGCGCCCTGGCCGCCCGGGGCCTTCCAGTCGGAGCCCGAGTCGAACGTCCAGTCAGCGCCGCCGACGGCCTTCAGGAACTTGGTGAAGTTGTCCGTGGTGCCGGAGCCGTCCGAGCGGTGCACGGTGGCGATGGTGGCGCTGGGCAGCGAGGCGCTGGCGTTCTCGGCCTTGATGGCCGGGTCGTCCCACTTGGTGATCTTGCCAGCGAAGATCTTCGCCAGCGTCTCGCCGGACAACTGCAGGTCCTTGACGCCGGAGATGTTGTACATCAGCGAGACCGGGCCGACGGCCATCGGAAGGTCGACCGCGGTGCCGGGCGCGCAGCGCTTGTCGGCGTCGGTCTTCTGCTGCTCCTTGAGCGCCGAGTCGGAGCCCGCGAAGGAGACCTGCTTGCCGATGAACTGCTGGCGACCGGTCGACGAGCCGGTCGACTGGTAGTTGATCGTCGCGCCGGTGCAGGCGCTCTGATAGGCCTTCACCCACTCGTCGACGGCGTTCTTCTGCGCGGACGAGCCAGAGCCCGTGATCGAGCCCTTCGCGCACGCGATCGCGCTCGCGGACGCCGACGGGCTCGTCCCGGAGCCGCCGGAGTCGTTGTTGTCATCCGTGCCGCACGCCGCCACGGTGAGCAGAGCCACCATCGCTGCCCCGACGGCGGCGGCCTGACGCCTGCCTAGCTTCACGAGCAACCCTTCGTCCCTGCGCCGCGTACACGGCGCCGATGTCGTCCGCCCCCCGGACCGGAGGTGCCGGCGAGAATCGAAGCGATCCGGCGTGAACGAAAGATGAACAACCGCGTACGCCAACCCGTCACCAACCAAAACACATCCATGTCGGATGATTTACGGCCTGTTGACCACGCCAGATCCGGAGCACCCACGGCAGTGTGTATTGCCCGGGATGCGGACGGTTATCAACACGCGGCGGGCCGCCGCGCGCGGGAGCCCGCGGCCGGCAGCTAAAGAACCCCGACGCCGCAGGCGAGCGCCGCCGGACCGCCCACGTCACCGAGAGCGATAGCAACAATCTCTGAACAAGGCAAGGACAAGGCCCGCCGGATGTCGGGGCGGAGGCGGATCCGCCCAGCAGCATGATGCGCGCCGGGAGTAGCTGCCCGGCCACCCGCCCCGGCGTCGGACTTTGGACGTTTCACGGTCATCGAAGGACATCGGGAGGTTTCCGATCGATGCGCCGCTGACCCCAGATGTTCATCGGCGAGGCCTGCCCCGGTCCGGTCACGGAGATGTCCGGACGCGTCCGGCAGGCCCCATCCGGGCGTTGAGTCCCCTTGCTCCGGGCGAGTCTGGATACGCCAGGTGACCGACCGGCTGCGCACTGACCGCTGCTATGCCCGGTGACGCAGTGGGGCGCAGCCGACGAAGCGGCCAACCCGCACACAGCGCTACGCAGATGATCAGAGCGTTCGCGCCGAGTTACCCAACGTCCACTCTGTCCTCACATTTCCGGTAGCCGCGGACCGCTCCGCGTGATTTGCTTGGCAGCAACATCGATGTTGCTGAAAGTATCGAGATCGCAGCACGTAAGGCGGATACCCCGGGATCCGCACACTCGACTTACGCAGAAGGCAATCAGTTCGATCCTTTGCGTGAAGACGCCCACACAGGAGGACGGCCAGAAGATGAACACGGTCGACAGCGACGATCTGCTGCCGGAGCCCCGGCCGGTCACCGGGGGGCACCCACCGTCCCTCGCCGAGGTGGTCACCGTTCACGATGGCCCGATCGTGCGGCACGAGCTTGTCCTGGCACCGGGAGCCACCGCGGCCGACCTGACGACCGCCATGATCCTCGTCCCGCCGACGGCCAGCCTGGTTAGCCATCACGGCGATGTGGACGTCTCGCTGGTGTTCCGGGAGACCAACCGCGACGACCAGCCGCCGTCCGACCCGGACGCCCCCCATGGCCACGGGCCGCTGCCCAGGCCGGCACTGCGGCACGGCTGATCGGGTCAGCGTCGGGGGCTCCGCGCGGGCGATCGCCGGGAATGGCGGCGCAGGCAATATCGTGGCGGGGTGGCTGTTCTCACTCCTCGTGCGACCGACTTCCCGCGCTGGTACCAGGACGTGCTGGCGAAGGCCGAGCTGGCCGACAACGGCCCCGTCCGCGGGACCATGGTCATCCGACCGTACGGCTATGCGCTCTGGGAGCGCATGCAGGCCGACGTCGACGCGCGGATCAAGGCGGCCGGCGCCGTCAACGCCTACTTCCCACTGTTCATCCCGGAGAGCTACCTGCGCCGGGAGGCCGAGCACGTCGAGGGCTTCAGCCCCGAGCTCGCCGTGGTCACCGTCGGCGGTGGCAAGGAGCTGGAGGAGCCGGTCGTCGTCCGGCCCACCAGCGAGACGGTCATCGGCGAGTACCTGGCCAAGTGGACGCAGAGCTACCGGGATCTGCCGCTGCTGCTCAACCAGTGGGCCAACGTGGTGCGCTGGGAGCTGCGCCCGCGGCTGTTCCTGCGCAGCAGCGAGTTCCTCTGGCAGGAGGGTCACACCGCCCACGCGGACGAGGCCGAGGCGGCCGCCTACGCCCGGCGGATCGCGCTGGAGGTCTACCGCGACTTCCTGACGGACGTGCTGGCCATCCCCGTCTTCCTCGGCGCGAAGACCCGCCGCGAGCGCTTCGCCGGCGCCACGAACACCATGACCTGCGAGGGCATGATGGGCGACGGCAAGGCCCTGCAGATGGCCACCAGTCACGAGCTGGGCCAGAACTTCGCCCGCGCCTTCGACATCGGCTTCCTCGGCGCGGACGGCGCCCGCCATCTCGCCTGGACGACGTCCTGGGGTTCCTCGACCCGGATGGTCGGCGGCCTGATCATGGCGCACGGCGACGACAACGGGCTGCGCGTGCCACCGCGGCTCGCGCCCACCCAGGTCGTGGTCCTGCCGGTCCGGGACGACGAGGCCGTCGTCGCCGCCGCGCGGGAGATCTCCACGGCGCTCACCGGCGCCGGCGTGCGCACCCAGCTCGACGCCCGCCCGGGGCTGTCCTTCGGCCGCCGGGTCACGGATGCCGAGATCAAGGGCATCCCGGTGCGGGTCGAGGTCGGGCCGCGCGACCTGGCCGCCGGCGTCGTCACCGTGGCCCGCCGGGACAGCTCGGCGAAGTGGCCGGTCGCGCTGGCCGAGGTCGCCGCGCACGTTCCCGCGCTGCTCGACGAGGTCCAGGCCGGCCTGTTCGCCGAGGCGCTGGCGCTGCGCGAGAGCCGCACCGCCGACGTCACCACCCTGGCGGACGCCGCCTCCGCGGCGCAGACCGGCTTCGCCCGCATCCCCTGGCGCCTCGTCGGGGTGGAGGGCGAGGCGCGTCTCGCCGAGGACGCGCTGAGCGTGCGCTGCCTGCAGACTCCCCAGGGCGGGATTCCCGAGCCCGGCGCCGGCGAGGACGATCTCGTCGCCCTGATCGCCCGCTCCTACTGACGGTCACCCACACCCGGCGGGTCCGGACATCCCCCGGGCGGCCCGGACCGGCCGGTCAGGCCGGCCTGCCGCTCCGGGCCGCCCGGTCCAGGGCGGTCGGGCCGGGCCGCCCGGACCCGAGTTAGCCGGAACGGGTCATCGTCGTTGCTGTCCATCCACGGAGCTTGTAGCGTCCTTCGCATCAGATCTGCCTGAAATCGTCCTTCTGCCCGAAATCGTCCTGCAGAACAGGTATTATGCTCCAACAAGACGAATTCGAGCAGCTTGTAGCCCGCAGACTCGGTTTTCCCGATGCGTCGGTGACGGCCGGCAGCCGGCTTCACGAGGACCTCGGCCTCGATTCCTTCCGCCTTCTCGATCTCTGCCTGTACATGACAGAACTCGGCGCCGACCTTTCCGAGGCGAACTGGCTGGACGTCGCCACCGTCGGCGAACTCTACGGCCATTACCGCGTCGGCCGTAGCGTGGGCCACTCCCCAGCTGCGGCCGCCGCGGCGTCCGCGTCCGCGGAGCGTGGGGTCGCCCAGCCGGCTGCCGGGGCGGCAGCAGCGGGACCCGGCGCCGCGGGCGCGGGCCAGCAGCCGCCGCCCCCGTGCTTCACCGGGCGGTTCCTGCGGCTGATGCCCGTCCTGCCCGCGTCGACGCCGTTCCTGTACGAGCTGGCCGTAACGCCCCAGGTCGGCTACCGCTGGCGGTACCGGGGCTCGGTGCCCTCCTACCCCCAGTTCGAGCAGGAGCTCTGGCAGGGGGTGCTGACCCAGTTCCTGATCGAGTCGATCGAGGCCGGCCGGCCCATCGGGCACGCGATCTGTTACAACCCGGAGTTCTCGCTCGGTTTCGCGTACGTGGGTGCGGCGGTCCACGCCGAATACGCCGGATCAGGTCTGGCCATGGAGGCACTCGACCTCTTTGTCCGGTACATCTTCGACGTCTGGCCGTTCCGCAAGCTGTACTTCGAGGTTCCGGAATTCAACTATCCGCAGTTCGCGGGGGCCGATCGGGCGAACTCGGCGGGTGGTTCCCTGGTGCTGGAAGGGCGCCTGCGCCGGCATGACTTCTACCGCGGGCGGTACTGGGACCGTCTTGTCCTCGCCGTCTACCGGGACCGGGACGAGGGCCGAGGCCGGGATGTCGCGGGCGGTGACGCCTGATGGTGGGCCCCACGGAACCGGTGTATCTGCTGGACCGCATGCGGCGCGCGGCCGCCGGGCCGAACGCGGTCACGTTCCTCGCACCGGACGGCGGCGACCGGGTCGGCTGGGCACGGCTGTACGACGACGCCCTCCGGATGGCCGCGGGCCTGCAGGGCCGCGGGATCGGTCCGGGCCGGCCGGTGGTCGTCCTGGCCGGCACCTCGCGCGCGGCCGTCACCGCGGCGCTGGCGGCCTGGCTCGCCGGGGGCAGCCTCACGATGGCCCCCACGCCCGCCCGGGGCGTCGACCTCGCCCGTTTCCTCTCCGACACCCGGGACCGGCTCGACGCGCTCGGCGAGCCACTGGTCCTGGTGGGCGCGCCGTGGGAGACCGCCGCCGGCACGCTCGCGCGGGGCGGCCTGCGGATCATCCCACTCGCGCAGGCCCTCGCGGCCACTCCCACGGAACCCTGGCGGCCACCCCCGCTCACCCCGGACGATCCGGCCATCCTGCAGCTGACCAGCGGCACGACCGGCGCACCGCGAACCGCCCGGATCACCCACGCCAACCTGGCCGCGAACATCGAGGGCATCCGGGTGGGGACGAGCCACGAGACGATGCACGGCCGGATGCTGTCCTGGCTGCCGCTGTCCCACGACATGGGGCTCATCGGCGGGCTGGTCCTGCCGCTGGCCTGCGGACGCTGCGACACTCTGCTGGCCTCCCCCGCCGACTACCTCGCCCGCCCGGCGAGCTGGCTGGCGCAGGTCTCCCGGCACCGCGCGACCACCACCATCGCCCCCGGCTCGGCCTATGCGCTCACCGCCCGGCTGCTGCGCACCGGCCCGCGGCTCGACCTGTCCTGCCTGCGCTACGCGCTGTGCGGCGGCGAGCCGATCGACCCCGCGGCCGTCGACGACTTCCTGGCCGCCGCCGGCGAGCACGGTCTGGACCCCACCGCCTTCACCCCCGCCTACGGGCTCGCCGAGGCGACGGTGGCGGTGACGTTCTCCGCCCCCGGCCGCGGGCCGCGCCTCGACACCGTCGACGCATCGGCGCTGGCCGCCGGCTCGGCCCGGGTCGTACCCGCCACCGACGCCCGGGCGCGGCGGCTGGTGATGCTGGGCGAGCCGATCCCGGGCCTGTCGGTCCGCGTGGTCGATCCGGGCACGGGTGAGGTACTGCCCGACCGGATGGTCGGTGAGGTGCGGGTCCGCGGCACGTCGGTGGCCGCGTCGTACCACAACGATCCCGCCTCCGCGTCCCGGTTGGCGGCCGCCGGTGGCTGGCTGGAGACGGGTGACCTCGGCTATCTCGTCGACGGGGAGCTTGTCGTCTGCGGACGGCGCAAGGACGTGATCGTCCTGGGTGGCCGCAACATCTACCCCGAGGAAGTGGAGCGCGCCGCCGCCCGTGCCCCTGGTGCCCGGCCCGGCAACGTCGTCGCGTTCCACTACGAACGCCCTGGTCACCCCGGGGGCGAGGGGCTCGCCGTCGCCGTCGAGACGCGTGACGCCGATCCGACCTCCCTGCGCGAGGCCGTGGCCGGCGAGGTGCGGGCGGCGCTCGGCGTCACCCCGCACGCCGTCATCGTCCTGGCGCCCGGCTCGGTGCCGAAGACGCCGTCAGGCAAGCTGCAGCGGGCCGAGGCCCGGCGGCGGTTCGCGCCGTGAGTTCCCCCGCCGGCATGCCACGGCCGCCCGCCGCTCGCGCGGCCACCACCGCCATGGCGACCGTGTCCCGGGTCGAGTTCCTCGCCGACCGCCTGTACGAGGCCTGGTCAGCGGGGGACGGAGCCGCACGGGTGCGACTGCTCGCCGGATGCTGCGCCCCCTGGGTGCGGTACGCGAACCCGCTTGGCGAGTCGGCGGGAGTCGCGGGACTCGCCGAGCTCATCGGCCACTGCCTCGCGCCCTACCCCGGGCACCGACCGGTCCGCACCAGCGCGATCGACCTGCACCACGGCTGCGCCCGGTGGGAGTGGGCGCTGCGGGACCGCATCGGCCAGGTCGTGCTCGCGGGTCTGGACGTCGTCGGCCTCACCGATGCCCGCCCCACCGGTGACAGCCCCACCGGTGACGGGGTACCCGCGCCCACGCCCGACGGTCCGCTGCTCGCGACCGTCAGCACCTTCTTCGGGGCACCGCCGCCGCGCGTGCGCACCTACGTCTTCGGGGCGATGTCCGGCTGATGAGGCCGGATGGACCCGACCGCCAGGATCCCCTGGCACACCGCCCCCCGTCTGGAGGACAGCATGCCCCGTCTCCGCACAGCGCCCGACAACCATATGACGCCCGACACCCGGATAACGCCCGACACCCGGATGGCACCGCAGGCCCGAGCGGTCCTTCGCACCGCGGCGATCGGCGCGACCGGCACGATGGCGGCGGCGCTGTTCGGCGCCGCCACGCCCGCCTCCGCCGCGACACCGCTGCCGAAGACCGGATGCAGTGTGACCGCCTGGCCGCCCACCGGGGGGTCGAACATCTTCGGCAACGGCAGCATCGCCTGCGACAACTGGCACACGGGCAACATGACCATCAGCAACCAGCTGCGCAAGTACGCGAACGGTCAGTGGGTCGACATCGGCCAGCCGGTCACCAAGTCGTTCTGGGGCGGCACCGGGGTCGGCGACGGCACCACCGTGCCCTGCACCTTCCCCGGCCCGGTGCAGTTCAAGACCGTCACCACCGGCACCGCCGACGGGGTCACCTCGAGCGACACCTCGCCGGCCGTCACCTATTCCTGCTCCTGACCTATTCCTGCTCCTGACCTATTCCCGCTCCTGACCGACCCGGTCCGCTTCACGGCGCCGAACCAGCGAGCCCGGCTCGGCCGACCGGTCAGACCGCCGATTCGGCCGAGCCGGCCAGCGCCGCCTCATCCGGTTCCGCACCGGCAGTGGTGATGACGGTTCCGCGATGCTCGCCGCGGCAGATCGCCGTCATCGCACCCTGCTGCTCGATGTCGAAGATATGCAGCGGAATTCCGAAGTCCCGGGCCAGGATGAAGGCTGACTGGTCCATGACCCGCAGCCCCCGGCTGATCACCTCGTCGTAGCTGAGGTGCGAGAAACGCCGCGCATCCGGATTGATCTTCGGGTCGCTGTCGTAGACGCCGTCGACGCCGTCCTTCGCGGCCAGCACCGCGTCGGCGCCGAGCTCCAGCGCCCGCTGGACCGCCGGATAGTCGGTGGTGAGGAAGGGCTGGCCGTTCCCGCAGGCGAGAATGACCGTGGCGCCCTTCTCCAGCAGATGGGCGGCGCGCAGCCGGATATAGGGCTCGGCGACGGCAGGCACGGGCACCGCCGTCATGACACGCAGGTTGTCCTCGCCGAGGGCGGTCAGCTTGCCGCGCAGCAGCAGGCTGTTGATCACCGTGCCGAGCATGCCGATGTTGTCCGCCTCGACCCGGTCTATCCCCCAGCGGTCCGACTGGTTGCCGCGGAAGAGATTTCCGCCGCCCACGACGATGGCCACCTCGACGCCGGACTGTCGAACGGCGATGATTTCCCGGGCGAGATGCTCGAGCGCATTGGAGTCGAACCCGAATTCAGCCGAGCCGGCAATTGCCCGACCGCTCAGTTTTACGACCACTCGACGGTATTTGGCCACAGTCTCCCGCTTCCCCTTTGCCATCGTGCGATCGTAACGTATAGGGCCCAACGATCGATCATGAGCCCGGAACCGCTGGGTACACGGTAGAACACCCCGGCGCCGGCGCTGCGGCACCTCCCGCCCCGCGCGAAATGCCCTCGACCGGCGGCCGGCAAACGGGACAAAACGCTCGGCAGGCGGCGCCGCCTCACGCCACCCTGGACACCGCGAGGACCGAGCTCCCCGGCTCAGCCAGGAGGCGAAGGAGGGCTACGAGGACAGCCCGCTGGCCGACGAGCTTCGAGACAGGATCATCAGCTCGTTGGCCGAGGCCCGATGCGGGTGGCGGTGCACCCCTACTCCGCCTTGCCCGTACCCGCGCCCCGGGTGCGGAACCGCCCGCGGAACGACCAGAGGCCCGGCACCGTTTTCACGGAACCGGGCCTCTGGCCAGTGGTCCTGCGCGTCGGGGTGGCGGGATTCGAACCCACGACCTCTTCGTCCCGAACGAAGCGCGCTACCAAGCTGCGCCACACCCCGCGACCGAGGAGAAGCATACCTGACGGATCGACGGTCGCGACGGCAGGGGGGTCAGGCGACGACGTCCTCGACAGCGGAGGCCGCGGCCCGGGTCGCGGTGGGGGTCCTCACGGCGGCGCTCGGAGCCGGAATCACCGGCACCAGGGTGAGCAGCGTCGCCTCGGGCCGGCAGCCGAGCCGGATCGGCGCGAACGGCGATGTCCCCAGCCCCGGGGACACGTGCAGCCAACACGCCCCGGCCCCCGTCACGTGCCGGGACAGCCCACGGACCCGGGATCGCTCCAGCCCGCAGTTGCCGACCAGGGCGCCGAGACCGGGCAGGCGGATCTGGCCGCCATGGGTGTGCCCGGACAGGACGAGCCCGACGCCGTCGGCCGCGTAGGCGTCGAGCACGCGAGGCTCCGGAGTGTGGGAGAGACCGATCGCCACGTCCGTGCCCGGCCGGGGCGCCCCGGCCACCAGCGCGGCCCGGTCCCGGCCCAGATGGGCGTCGTCCACGCCACGCAGGTCGATCCGCAGGCCGCCGGCGGCCAGCACCCCACGGGTGCCCGTCATGTCGAGCCAACCGAACAGCTCCGTGAGCTCCTTGGCCAGTCCGGCCCAATCTAGCGGCGCGCCGCGCGGATCGGCCTGGGCGTCGGCGCGCAGGTAGCGGTGCGGACTGCGCAGCGTCGGAGCGAAGTAGTCGTTGTTGCCGGGCACGAACGCCCCCGGGAAGGACGCGAGCGGCTCGAGCGCCGTCAACAGCGGCCCGCGGGCGTCATCAGCACACAGGACGTCGCCGGTCAGCACCACCATGTCCGGCACGACCCTGGCGACATCGGCAAGCCACGCGAGCTTGCCACGCTGGCGGGCCGTGATGTGCAGGTCGGACAGATGCAGCAGGCGCAGTGGGCGCGCCCCGGCGGGCAGCACGGGCACCTCGACCCGACGCAGCGTGTAGGCGGTGCGCTCGTACAGCGCGCCGTAGGCCACCACTGCCGTCCCGGTCGCCGCGGCGACCCCCACCACCCTGCGCACCGTGCTCCGCTCACCGCTCACCGCTGCCTCCCGCCCCACTCGTGCCCCACAGTCTCACCTTCCCCTCGCGGGGCGGGTCAGCCACCCCGAGGGGCGTCATCCGGTCGTGGCCGGCGGTCGCCGGGCGTGGCCGCGTTGTCGGCGGGACCATAGGCTTTCCGTATGAGCACCCCGACGGAACGGAGCCCGCTCAAGGAGCGCCTCCGCGCCGACCTGACCACGGCGATGAAGGCCCGCGACGAGCTGCGGACCTCCACGATCCGGCTGGCACTCGCTGCCGTGAAGGACGCCGAGGTCGCCGGCGACACGGCGCGCTCCCTCGACGACGCGGAGGTTCTGAAGGTCCTGACCCGCGAGGTCAAGAAGCGCCGCGAGGCCGCCGAGGCCTACGCGGGCGCCGGCCGCGCCGAGCAGGCCGACCGCGAGCGCGCGGAAGGAGAGGTGCTCGGCGAGTACCTGCCCAGCCAGCTTGGCGATGACGAGCTCGCCTCGATCATCGACCGGGTACTCGGCGAGCTCGGGCTGTCCGGCCCGAAGGCGATCGGCCCGGCCATGAAGTCGGTCCAGGCCGCCGTCGCCGGGCGGGCGGACGGCGGCCGGGTGGCCGCCCTCGTCAAGGCCCGGCTCACCGCAAGCTAGGCCGCCGCTCCTGCCACCAGTAGCCCAGGCGCCACCGGCAGGTCAGGCTCAGGTGCCGCCGCGGCCCCGCCGGCCGCGGTGGTTGCGGCCGGCGGCCTCGGCGACGGCGTCCAGCGCCACACCGAGTCCCAGTCTGTCCCGCGGCGATGTCTGGAACATGTTGGGAACGCCGGTGGCGCCGCCGAGCCCGGCCGGCGGCGAACCACCGGGCAGGATCTGCGCCCCGGTCAGGCCACCGGAGATGCCCAGCTGGATCTCCGTGTTCAGGGACACCTGGCTGCCCGGGGCGGGTGACATCGTCACCACGGTTCCCGGCACGACCGGCGCCGGGATCGCCTGCGACCGGACGTGGAAGCCAAGCTGGACGAGGATCTGCTCCGCGACGGCCTGCGGCTGACCGACGACGTTCGGCAGTACCTTCGTCGGCACGACGGGCCTCGTCTGGTCCTCCGGCGGCAGCGGCTCGACCGGAAGGCCGAGGCCGCTGATCGTCCGGGTCATCGTACGGGCCCAGATCTGCGCCGGATACCCACCGCCGAAGACGTTGCGCCCCAGCACGTTCGTCAGCGGGTGCGCGGTCGGCCCGCGCGGGTCGGCCAGGGTGACGGCGGTGGCCAGCTGGGGGATGTAGCCCGCGAACGACGCGGTGCTGAAGCCCTCGGCGGTGCCGGTCTTGCCGGCGGCCGGACGACCGATCTGGGCGTTCCCGCTCGCCGTTCCGTGGCTGATGACGCCCTCGAGGACGGAGCTGACGGTGTCCGCGATCTTCGGGTCGAGGACCTGCTCGCAGGGGGCACCGGCGTTGAAGGGCAGCGGGCGGTCCGCGCCGCCGACCCGCTGGGTGATCGCGGTGACCGTGCGCGGGTCACACCGGCGGCCGCGGGCGGCGAGGGTCGAGTAGGCGGTCGCGAGGTCCATCGTGCTGATCTCGTTGGAACCAAGGATCGAGGAGCCGTCGACCCGCCCGATACCGTCGATCCCCTTGCATTCCGGATCGGTGTTGCCCTGTTCGCGGATACGGCACGAGCTGACGCCCATCCGCCGCGCGATCTGCGCCGTCCGCAGGACGCCAAGCTTTTCGGCGAGCTGGATGTAGTAGGTGTTGACCGATCCCCAGGTGGCGGTGGTCAGCGAGTAGAGGCCGTCCTCACTCGGGTCGGCGTTGCCGTAGCAGTTCTTCCCGCCCGGATCCGGGTTCGGGAAGACGTTGGAGTGGTAGCAGACGGGCGCGTGCAGCGTCGTCGACAACGGCAGCCCTGCCTGCAGCGCCGAGATGAGGGTGAAAACCTTGAAGGTCGAGCCCGGGCTGAACGAGTCCTCGTCCGCCGGGTAGACCTCCTTGGTGTGGACGAAGTCGGTGGACTGGCTGGCCGGCTTACCGTCGGAGGTCGGTCCGTACTCCCGGTTGATCGCGACGGCCAGCACCTGACCGGTGCCCGGCTGCATCGTCACGACGCTCGCCGCGACCCTGTTCCCGACCGGGATGACCTCGCCCGCGGCCGACTGGGCGGCCTGCTCGGCGACCGGGTCGAGGGTGGTCCTGATGGTCAGGCCGCCCTCGAACAACAGCCTGCGCGCATCCTCCTCGGTCGGCGCGAACGTCCTGTCGCGCAGCAGGTCCTGGCGCACCAGCGCGCAGAAGAACGGTGCGCCGGAGTCGGCGCACGGGTCGGCCGACTGGGCCCGGCGGTCAAGGACCACCTGCGAGTCGTGCGCCCGCCGGAAGTCCGCCTGGCTGACGTGGTGCAGCTGGTACATGCGGTCGAGAACGACGTTGCGCCGTGCCCGGGCGGCCTGCGGGTGCAGCGCCGGGTTGAAGGCGGTCGGATTCTTCACCAGGCCGGCAAGCATCGCCGCCTGCGGCAGGGTGAGGTTGTCGACGTCCACGTTGAAGTAGTGCCGCGCCGCGACCTCGACGCCATACGCGCCGTCGCCGAAATAGGCGATGTTGAGGTAGCGCTCCAGGATCTCGTCCTTGCTGAGGTGCGCCTCCAGGTAGAGGGCATATCGCGCCTCACGCAGCTTGCGGTCGACGGTCTGTTCGGTGGCCGCCTTCTTCTCCTCGGGCGTGGTGGCGGACATCAGCAGGACGTTCTTGACGTACTGCTGGGTCAGCGTCGACCCGCCCTGGGTGACCTCACCGTTCTCCCGGTTGGTCAGATAGGCACGGATAAGACCCTTGTAGTCCAGCCCGTCGTGCTCGTAGAACCGCGAGTCCTCGATGTCGATGACCGCCTGGCGCATCACCTGCGGCACCCGGCTGAGCGGCACGACCTCGCGGTTCTGTTCCCCGGACAGCGCGGCTAGCTGGTTGCCCCGGGCATCCAGGATGCGGGAGGCCTGCGCCAGCGGCGGGACGGTCAGGTTCTCCGGCAGGTCGAGGAACGAGTCGGCGCTGTCCTTGGCGGTCAGGCCCACGGCGCCGACCACCGGCAGCGCGAGCATCGCGACCAGCAGACCGGCCAGCAGGCTGATCGCTCCGACGCCGAGCAGCCCGCGGGCCCATGTGCGCACAGGGCCACGGGGCTGATCGCCGCCGAAGCCCGGCCGGTACAACTCACCGACTCCGCCAGGGGATGCCGGGCGACCAGACGGCGATTCCGGACGCCGCGCCGTGGACGGCGTCCACCCACGCGGCGCCCGCGGCCCAGGGGGCGTGGTCATCGGCGGACCTCCGTCCAGCCAGGCTGGGACACCAGTCGCAGCATACGGGTCAACATCCGAGCAACCAGCCTCAGCCCGGGGCCGCAGGCCGGTAGAACTACCGGTGAAGGCCTCCCCAACCAGGTCGATAGCGCCCTGACCTGGGGCAGGGCAAATCAGACGGTCGCGTCACCGGCACTCGGCGCGGGCGAGCCCCGGGCGAGCGTGACGACCTCCACATTGCCCCGCTCCACAGATCGCGCCACCTGTCACCAATGCGCCACCCCGCGGGGGAGGCCGATACAGAGCGGTCCGGGCGTCGACGCGGCGACGGGACCATCGCGGCACGACAGCACCTGCTGCGGGGATATCTCATTGTCACGCAGCGGACATCTGGTTGTCACAGACCGCACTACCGAGGCGATCCGGATCAATGGCCCGGACTAGTCATTTGGATAACCACCCGTGTGGGGTCTGTGCCGTGGCCACGCCACTCCGTACGGTTTCGGGTCAACGCCACGTCACCACCCGCACGGGCCCCCTGACCCGGACTCGAGAAGAAAGGCAGGTGGCATGACCAGAAGCCTGGCCCCCGCCGTCAGCACGACCCGCCGCACCAACCCGACTCACCTCGTCGGATCCACCGTCGATGGCGACTGGACGGCCCACGCGGCCTGCCGCGACCTCGACCCGGATGAGCTGTTCGTCCAGGGCGCCGCCCAGAACCGGGTGAAGACCCGGTGCTTCGGCTGCGTCGTCCGCACCGAGTGCCTCGCCGACGCCCTCGACAACCACGTCGAGTTCGGCGTCTGGGGCGGCATGACCGAACGAGAGCGCCGCGCGCTGCTACGCCGCCGCCCGGATGTCACGTCCTGGCGCAAGCTGCTCGCCGACGCTCAGGCCGATCACCGATCCGCCTCCGCCGGGTAGCCGGTCCGCTCCCCCGTTCCGTCCGAGGACAGCGTCGTCCCCGCCGGGATCCCCGTTCCTCAGGCTCAGTCAGCCGCCCGGGCACCCCCGGCCCGTGGCCGTGCGGGCCAGCCCCTTCGTTCGACTCCTGCGCGACTGCCCAGGTACCTGCCCGGCGCACGGGCCGCAGGCCGTACCTTTCGGGTCGCCGCTGTCTCAGCCGGTCTTCTCCAGCCGTTCGTCGCGGGCCAGGGCATGGCCGATCTCGCGCAGTCCGGCCAGGTCGTGCACGTCCTCGGACAGTGCCTCCACCTCCACCAGCGGTGTGTCCGGATGGGCGCTGGTGAACCGCTCCCGCAGCCGTGCCTCCCGGCTGGCCAGTCGCACCCGCTCCGCGTGGATGCGCAGGACAGCCGCTGCCAGGGGATGCTCCCGGTGCTCGTCGAGGTTCTCGGCGGCGGCCAGGCTGCGCTCCACCGTCAGTGCGGCGGCGTCGCTGTGGTGCATCCGGTTCACGACCAGGCCGGCGAGTGGCATCCCCTCGGCGTCCAGCCGGTCGACGAAGTACGACGCCTCCCGCAGTGCCGCGGCCTCCGGCGCCGCCACGACCACAAATGACGTGCCCGGATTCCCGAGCAGCCGATAGGTCTCCTCGGCCCGCGCCCGGAAGCCCCCGAACATCGTCTCCAGCGCCGCGACGAACTGGCTGAGATCCGTGAGAAGCTGCGCGCCCAGCACCTTGGTGATCACCCGGGTGAACATCCCGAGGCCGGCACCGAGGACCTTCGCGTAGGCCCGCCCACCCGCCTTGGCCGGCGCGAGCAGCACCCGCAGCAGCCGACCGTCCAGGAAGGTGCCCAGCCGCGAGGGCGCGTCGAGGAAGTCCAGCGCCGAGCGGGTCGGCGGCGTGTCGACCACGATCAGGTCCCACTCGCCGGTCGCGTCGAGCTGACCGAGTTTCTCCATCGCCATGTACTCCTGCGTGCCGGAGAACGACGACGACAGCGACTGGTAGAAGGGATTCGCGAGCAGCGCCTCCGCCCGGTCGAGCGTGCTGTGGGCGAGGACGATCTCGTCGAACGTCCGCTTCATGTCGAGCATCATCGCGTCGAGGCGGCCGCCGGCCGATCCGTCCACACCGGCGACCTCGCGCGGGGTGTTGTCCAGCGCGGTCAGCCCCAGCGACTGGGCCAGCCGGCGGGCCGGGTCGATGGTCAGGACGACGACGGTGCGGCCCCGCTCGGCCGCTCGCAGCGCCAGCGCCGCCGCCGTGGTGGTCTTGCCCACTCCGCCCGAGCCGCAGCAGACCACGATCCGCTCGGTGTCGAGCATCTCGTCCACGTCCAGCAGCGGCACACCCGCCGGGTGCGGACGAATGCGCAGTGCCCCGGCGGCGGCGGCGGCCGCCGCGCCGGACTGGCGACGGCGCGCGCCCCCCTGGGTCGCTCTCGACCTCGCTCGAGGGGACTTCGGCAGCGAGGAACCGGCGGACGATCCGGCAGGCGACGATTCGGCAGGCGACGATTCGGCAGGAGATGAAGGTGTGGGCATCGGGCTCAGCCCACCATCTGCTGCGCACGCAGCAGCTCCGCGAACTGGTACACGATGCCGAGGTCGACCCCGTCGGCGACCAGGGGCACCTCGTAGACGGGGCGACCGAGCGCGGCGATCTCCGCCCGTTCCGCCGTCTCCAGGGCCACCCGGTCGGCATGCTGGGCCGCCTCCCAGGCGAGCGCCTCGATCATCTCCGGCGTGGGCTCCAGCCCGGCCTCCTTGATCCCGGCGGCGATCTCCTCGCGGTCGAGCTCGCCCCGGCGGGCCAGCCGCGACTCCTTGACCTTGAGCAGCGGCGGCCGCGCCATGTTGACGATCACGGCGCCGAGCGGCAGACCGACCCGGGTGAGCTCGGCGACACCGTCCACGGTCTCCTGCACGGGCATCTCCTCCAGCAGTGTGACCAGGTGCACCGCCGCCCGCTCCGGTCGCAGCACCGCCATCACGCTGTCCGCCTGCGCGCGGATCGGGCCCATCCTGGCAAGCCCCGCGACCTCGGCCGACACGTTCAGGAAGCGGGTGATCCGGCCGGTCGGCGGGGCGTCGAGAACGACCGCGTCGTAGGCCAGCCCGCTCGGCCGGGTGCCGTCCGGGCGGTTGACCGCCTCCTTGACCTTGCCGGTGAGCAGCACGTCGCGCACCCCCGGCGCCACGGTGGTGGCGAAGTCGACCGCGCCGATCCGCCCGAGCGCCCGTCCGGCCCGGCGCAGGTTGTAGAACATCTCCAGGTATTCCAGCAGGGCCTCGTCCGCGTCGATCGCGAGCGCGAACACCTCGCCGCCGCCGGGGGCACTGGCCACCTTGCGCTCCTGGTAGGGCAGCGGCGGCGTGTCGAACAGCTGGGCGATCTGCTGGCGGCCCTCGACCTCGGTCAGCAGCACCCGCCGGCCGCCGGTCGCCAGCGCCACGGCCAGTGCCCCGGCCACGGTCGTCTTGCCCGTACCGCCCTTGCCGGTGACGATGTGCAGCCGTTGCTCCCACGGGCCGGCAGTGCCACCGCCGCCGTCGATGCCATCGCCGATGTCGCCGTCGTAGCCGGTGTCGCCGTCGTAGTTGCTTTCGCCAGTCCCGCCGGCATCGTCGCCGGGGCGGCCCTCGGTCACGGTGCGGTTGCCGCTCACACGCTCGACCGTACCCGCGCGACCGGCCGTGGCCACGCCGGGAAGCCCGTGGCCGTCGCGCCGCGGTCACGAATCGACCGCGGGCATCGTTCTCGGCCGGGCCATGTGGACGAGGGTGTCGGGAGACGGACGAGGGTGCCGAGAGACGAGGGTGCAGAGGCAGGTGCGCCGATGCTCTAAGGTCCGGTGTCATGCAGACGAAGTGGGAGTACTTCACGGCTCCGTTGCTGATCCACAACACCAAGCAGATCCTCGACACCTTCGGCGAGGACGGCTGGGAGCTGGTGCAGGTCATCCCCGCGCCCACCAACCCGGAGGGGCTCGTGGCCTACTTCAAGCGTCCCAGGGGCCAGTCCTGAGCACCCCGAGCCAGCGCCTCGCCGAGCTGGGCGTGGCCCTGCCACCGGTGGCGACCCCCGCCGGGGCGTATGTGCCCGCGATCCGGGACGGCAGCCTCGTCTGGACCGCCGGGCAGCTCCCACTGGCCGACGGCCGGCTGCTCGCGACCGGCCTGGTCGGTGCGGAGGCCGGTGCGGAGGTCGGCGTCGAGCAGGCGGCCGACCTGGCCCGGGTGGCCGCGCTGAACGCGCTGGCCGCGGTCGCCTCCCAGGCCGGTGGGCTGGACGGGATCATCCAGATCGTCAAGGTCGTCGGTTTCGTCGCCAGTGCCGCCGGCTTCACCGGGCAGCCCGCCGTCGTCAACGGCGCCAGCGAGCTGTTCGTCAACGTCTTCGGGGACGCCGGCCGGCACGCGCGCTCGGCGGTCGGGGTCGCCGCACTGCCGCTCGGCGCCCCGGTGGAGATCGAGGTGGTGGCGCGGGTCGCTCCCCGTCCCTGACGTCCTGACCCGCCGGTCACGATCGGGGGCGGCCGCCGCGGTGCGTCACTAGCATCGGGAGCATGTCCGACCACACAGCTGCTCTGCGCGCCCGGCTGCGTCGACCGATGGCGGTCGTCGATGGGGTGGCCGGCCCTGGCATCCGGCTGTCGGGCGCGGTCAGGCAGCCGGCGGTGGTTCGCGATGCCTCCACCGTGGTGTTGCTGCGCGACGCGGTCGGTGGCCCCGGGATCGAGGCCTATCTGCTGCGCCGGGCGGCCGAGATGGACGTCGCCGGCGGGATGTACGCCTTCCCCGGGGGTCGGGTCGACCCGACCGACCTGGGTGCGGACCTGCCCTGGGCCGACCCGCCGAGCGCGCAGGTGCTGGGCGTCCTGGCCGGCGACCCCTCGCTCGCCCGTGCGCTGGTGTGCGCGGCCGTCCGCGAGACCTTCGAGGAGTGCGGGATCCTGCTGGCCGCGCCGGCCTCCGCGGAGGACGAAGCGGCCGGCGCCTTCCGCGGCCCGCTCGCCACGCCCGCGGTCCGCGACGCCGCACGCGCCGCGCTGGAGCGCCACGAGCGGGCGCTGAGCACGTTCCTGCTCGATCATGACCTGGCGCTGCGCGGCGACCTGCTGGCGCCCTGGGCCCGCTGGGTCACCCCGGAGGTCGAGCCGCGCCGTTACGACACCCGCTTCTTCGTCGCGGCGATGCCGCCCGGGCAGTCCCCGGGCCAGCCGAACCGGGAGGCGTCCTCGATGGAATGGATGCGCCCCGCCGACGCGCTGGCCCGGCACGCCACCGGCAGCATGCGGATGCTGCCGCCGACCGCGTTCACCCTCGCCGAGCTCGGTGAGTACCCGAACGTCGCCTCGGTGCTGGCCGCGGCGCACACCCGCGACCTGTCGCCGATCATGCCGAAGATCCTGGTCACCGGGGACGAGGCACACATCCTGCTGCCCCATGACGACGCGTACGACGATCCGGGCGCGGCGCCGCCCGAGGGCCGCCGCGGCGAGCCGGCCTGATCACCGTGACCACGCCCCGCCAGGCCACTCCCCGCCAGGTCACCCCGCTGGCCGCTGTCCTGCTCGCGCCGAACCCGAGTCCGATGACGCTCGAGGGCACGAACACCTGGCTGCTGCGCGCCCCCGGGGAGGAGGGCTGCGTGGTGGTCGACCCGGGGCCGGACGACGGCGACCACCTGGGCGCGGTCGCGGCCGCCGGCCGGATCGAGGTGATCCTGCTCACCCACGGCCACCCCGACCACAGCGCGGGAGCCGCCACTCTGCACGAGCTCACCGGCGCCCCGGTGCGGGCACTGGATCCCTCCCACCGGCTCGGCTCGGAGGGCCTGGGTGCCGGCGACGTGCTCGACCTGGTCGGCATCGAGCTGCGCGTGCTGCCCACTCCCGGGCACAGCTCGGATTCGCTGTCGTTCCTGCTCGCCGGGGACGAGCGGCCGGCCAGCCCCGGCCCCGCGACGGCACCATCCGCGCTCGCTGGGCCGTCCGGGCTCACTGGGCCGTCCGGGCCCGCGGTGCTGACCGGTGACACGATTCTGGGTCGGGGGACCACTGTCGTGGCTCATCCGGACGGCCGGCTCGGGGACTACCTCGACAGCCTGCGGCTGCTGCGCGACCTGGGCGAGACCACGGTTCTGCCGGGTCATGGCCCGGAGCTTCCCGCCGCCGGCGCCGCGGCCGAGCGATACCTGGCGCACCGCGAGGCACGCCTGGCGCAGGTCCGCCAGGCTCTGGTCGACGCGGGGACGACCGCCGCCGAGGCGGACGCTGCCGCTGTTGTCCGCCGGGTGTATGCGGACACGGACCGGGCACTCTGGCCGGCCGCGGAGATGTCCGTCCGGGCCCAACTGGACTACCTCCGGGAGCGCCCCGACATGCCCTGAACGAGCCAGGCACTTCGGGCTGGCCCAACCCCCTTGCGACTGCACGCCGTACCACACGGCGGCGGCCGGCACCTCGTCCCTCACGCCTGTGACCACCTGCGGGCGGCGGGGCCGAGCCGGGCGGAAGGCCACACAGCCGCCGGACCAGGGCAAACAGGGGCCCCTTGGACGGCCAGGGGCGGGCACGCCCCGCACCCGATCGCGCCGGGCACCACCACCTCCAGGCGGCCACCGCCCGCCGATACCACCCGGTGGCCGCGCCGTGGCCGCGTTCCGTCACCCGAGCGGACGGCATCCGGGAAAGGAGACCCAGGCCACTAAACTCGGGTCCGGGGGGAACCGCTCGTGCGCAGGATGACGACTTCGACCAGGCGGACGCCGCGCGACCGGCCCGGGGCTGGCGCTGACCGCTCCGGGCGGGAAACCGACGCCCTGACCACGTCCTCTATACCGGGAGGGCCGCAGATGAGGGTACCCGTGCGATCTTCACGAACCGGGCCGCTGTCATGGTGATCACCGCGCCGCACACAGGGCCGCTGCGCTGCCCGCGATGCGGTTCCGCCGCCGTTCCGGGCGGCCGGTTCTGCTACAACTGCGGCCTGGAGTTCAGCTCGACGGAGGCGCCCGCCTCGGACGCGCCGGAGCGCCGGGTCGTGACCGTCCTTTTCGGTGACCTGTCCGACTTCACCGGCTGGGCGGAGGACCGCGATCCGGAGCGGGTCGGCGAGATGACCGATCGCGTGCTGGCGGCGCTCGCCCGCGAGATCGAGGAGGTCGGCGGCCGCGTCGACAACCTGACCGGCGATGGTCTCATGGCCGTCTTCGGCGCCCCGACCGCCCATGAGGACGATCCGGAACGGGCCGTGCGGGCGGCGGCCGCGATGCAGGAGACCGTGCGCCGCCTGGTCCAGGAGACCGCCGGTGACAGCGCCAAGGGGCGTCTCGGCCTGCGGGTCGGGATCAACACCGGTGAGGTCCTCGCCGGTGTGCAGGCGGCGCTGTCCTACACCGTCATCGGTGACACGGTGAACACCGCCGCCCGGCTGTCGGCCGCCGCCTCGGTCGGCACCGTGTACGCCGGCCGGTCCACCGCGCTCGCGACCAGATCGGTGGCGAGCTGGCGGGAGCTGCCGGACCTCACCCTCAAGGGCAAGCGGGAGCCTGTTCCGGCGTTCGAGCTGATCAGCCTGCGCCCGTCCAACGTGGCCCGCCCGGGGCTCGCCGACGACGCACCCTTCCTCGGCCGCGACGCCGAGCTGGCCGAGCTCGGCGCCCTGTTCGACGAGGTGGTGACGCTGCGGGCGCCGCAGGTGGCGCTGCTCGTCGGTGAGGCGGGCATCGGCAAGACCAGACTGGCCAGCGAGCTCGCGAACCGGGCCGCGCAGACCCCGGGCACGGTCGTGCTGTGGGGGCGCACGGTGCGCCACGGCGATGGCCGGGGACTCGCACCGCTGGTCGACGTCGTCCGCAACGCCTGTGGGATCACCGACGGCGACTCCCTGGACCGCGTCGCCGACCGGGTGCGCGCCACCGTGGGCGGCCTCTCCCACCCGCTGACCGGCGCCAAGCTGCCCGGCGGCATCGCCGACCGGCTGCTGCTCCTGCTCGGCGTCCCCCTCGACCGGCGTGCCACCGGCATCCCGGCCGCACCTCCCGGCGACCCGGCGGCGCGTGCCCCGCACGTCAAGGAGGCCGAGCAGCGGGCCGTCGAGGTGACCGTGGAGGCGGTCGCGCTGCTGCTGAGCGCGCTCGCGGGCTCGGGCCCGATCCTCGTCGTCATCGACGACCTGGAGTGGGCGACGAGCCAGCTCAGCGACGCCATCAACAGGCTTGCGTCCCGGTTGTCCGGGCCGGTGCTGCTGGTCCTGCTCGACCGGGCCGGGCCGCGGCTGGGATCGCTGCCCCGGATGCGCCGCATCGAGCTGTCGGCGCTCAGCATGGAGGCCTCGGGCCTGCTCCTGCAGAACCACCTTCGCGGGCGCACGCTGGAGCCGCAGACCCGCGCCGACCTGCTCGCCCGGGTGCACGGCAACCCGTTCTTCCTGGTCGAGCTGCTCAACCTGCTCATCGACCGGCACCTGCTGCACCCGGCGGCTCCCGCCGTGGACGCCGCCGGCGGCGTCGACGGCGAGCAGGCCGAGCTGGTGCTCGACGGAGCGCTCAACGAGACGGCGCTGCCCGCCGGCGTCCAGTCCGTACTCGCCGCCCGCATCGACGATCTCGACCCGGTCGCCAAGGCCGTGCTGCGGGCGGCCGCCGTGCTCGGGCGGCGCTTCCCCGCCGAGGCGCTGCCGATGGTCGACGAGCGGCCCGCCGACGAGGTGACCCGGACGCTCGACGTCCTGACCGAGCGTCAGCTGGTCCGACCGCCACGGGCCAGCGAGACCCGCTGGCGGTTCGTCCATCCGATGGCCCGCGACGTCGCGTATGCCGGCCTGCCGAAGGTCGAGCGAGCCCGGCGGCACGCGACGGCCGCCCGCTGGGGCGTCACGGCGATGATCGGGACGTCCCGTTCCGTGTCGACGTTCGTCGCCGGTCATGCGCTGCGTGCCTTCGACCTCGCCGCGTCGATGGGCCTCCCCCCCGGCGACCCGGCGTGGGCCTCGCGGATGTCCGGGTTCCACGCGCATGTCCGGCTGGCCCGCGAGGCGCTGGCCCGCGACGACCACCGGACAGCGGCCGAGCTGCTCGCCAACGCCCGCCGCCTCGGCCGGGACGTGATTGATCGCAAGGAGGACAACGTCGTCCGGGTGCTGCACGCCGAGGCGCTGGTCGCGCTGCGCCAGCTCGACGAGGCCAGCCGCACGCTGCGCCCGGCGCTGCGCGCGGAGGCGCCCGGTCGCCGGGCGGCGGCCTTCTCGGTGCTCGGCGAGCTGCGCCAGAAGCAGGGCCGGGCGGAGGAGGCCGAGCAGTGCCTGCTCACCGCCCTGGAGTCGGCTCGCCAGGCGGGCGACGAGCGGGCCACGGCCGCCGCGCTGCGCCGGCTGGGCATGCTCGAGTACAACGCCGGGCGGATCAGCGGCGCCGAGGAGCGGTACCTCGAGGCCCTCACGATCGCCCGCCAGGTCGACGATCCTCGCGGCGTCGGCTGGGCGCTGCAGCACCTCGCCTGGAGCGCCACCACCCGAGGGGACTACCCACGCGCCGAGCGCCGGTTGCGCGAGGCGTCGACCGTCTTCGAGCGGTTGGAGGACACCGGCGGCCTGGGCTGGTGCCGCGGCACCGAGGCCCTGGTGCTGCTGCTGTCCGGCCAGCTCACCCGCGCACGCAAACTGACCCGGGAGCTGATCGAGCTCGCCGGCTCGGTAGGTGAGCAGTGGGGGATGGCGGTCTGCCTGACGATCGACGCGATCGCCGCCGCCGAACTCGGCGACATCTCCACCGCCGAGGCGCACGCGGCCCGCGCGACCGAACTGTTCGAGGCCACTGGCGACACCTGGGGATCGATGCTGGTCCTGGTCGCCCGAGGGCTCGCGGCCCGGGGGGCGGGCGAGCCGGCGCGCGGGGTGCGCTACCTGATCCAGGCCTGTGAGCAGGCGCTCGAGCGAGGCCAGGTGGTTGTCGGGGCGCTGGCGAGGGTGCTGCTCGGCCTGACCCTGCTCGACGCGGGCGAGGTCGACCGGGCCGCCCGGGCCGCCGAGGCGGCGCTGCACGACCTGGACAGCCTCGAGCTGCGCCCCCACGCCCAGCTGGGGGCGAAGGTGCTGGTCGCGCAGATCGCCCGGGCTCGCGGGCGGATCGACGACGCGCGCGATCTGCTGCGCGAGGCGCTGGCGGCGAGCGAGCCGGCGACGCTGATGTTCCCCCGCCGCCAAGCGTACGCGCACCTCGCCGGCATCCTGCTCGACGCCGGCGATCCCGTTGAGGCCCTGGAGGTCGCCCGCCGGGCCGTAGCGGTCGACGCCGAGGACGTGCGGGCCACGGTGCTGGGGTACCGAGCTCTGGGCACCGCCCTGGTCGCGAACGGCGAGCTGGAGGCCGGCCGGCGAGCCTACCTGCGGGCGCTGGCGGCGGCGACGGCCACCGGGGCGGTGAGTGAGGCGCCGCAGACCCGCCGACTGCTCGCCGGCCTGCCGCCGAGCGGGGGCAGCACGACGGCCTCCGGCGCCCCCGGCCCGGGCCCGGTGGGCGGCGGAGGTCCCGGCGAGCGAGGCGGCGCCCCTGACGCCGTCACCCGCAGCGGGGTGAACGGCGGCTTCGGGCATTCCGGCGGATCAGCCAGTTCCGCGGGGCCCGGCAGGTCCGGGGAATCCGGCGGTTCCGCGACCGGGGTACCTCCCGCGGAGGAGGAGGATGCACGGGAGGTCACTCGAGCGGCAGAGACCGAGCGGGCGGGCACGGCGACCGCCACGGCAGCGTTCGGCGGCTGACCCGCAGGATTTGCGGGCACGCAGGTTGAAGCCGGCGGGGGCGTCCGTCAGACGGGCGGTCCCCGCCGGCACCGGGCATGCGGGTGTCAGTGCCGCACGGCCCCCGCCGCGTCGGAACACGGCAGGCGTCGTGGGCTTATCGGGCCCGGCGGGACAGTCGTTCGCGGTCGAGCAGGACGACGGCGCGGGAGTCCAGACGCAGCCAGCCACGGGTCGCGAAGTCGGCGAGCGCCTTGTTCACGGTCTCCCGGGAGGCGCCGACCAGCTGGGCCAGCTCTTCCTGGGTGAGTCCGTGCTCGACGCGCACACCGGCGGCCTCGTTGCCGGGCTGCGCCGGCTCCCCGAACCGCTCGGCCAGGTCGAGCAGCGCCTTCGCCACCCGGCCGGGCACATCGGTGAACACCATGTCCGCGACGTTGTCGTTGGTGCGGCGAAGCCGGCGGGCGAGCACCCGCAGCAGCATCGCGCCCGCCTCGGGGCGGGCGCGCAGCCACGGCCGGAGCGCGGTGTGCTCCAGCGACAGCAACGACGCATCGGTGACCGCCGTGGCGGTGGCCGTGCGCGGCCCGGGATCGAACAGCGACAACTCGCCGAACAGGTCCCCTGGGCCCATGACGGACAGCAGGTTCTCCCGCCCGTCCGCAGACTGACGTCCTATCTTCACCTTTCCGGACAGGACCACGAACACCCGATCCCCGACATCCCCTTCACGGAACAGCACGTCCCCGCGGGTGACGTCCTGCCGATCCAGATGGTCGGAGAGGGCTAGTCGGTCCTGCTCGGTGAGTCCCACGAACAGCGGTACGCGGGCAAGCAGATCCTCCACGGTCCTGAGCATGCCAGGACTGTCGACCGGGAGCACGGGCAGGGACCCCCAGCAAACGAAATGTACCGGAGGGGGTGAACACAGCGCGACCAAGCATGCGCCCATGGCGAGAACCAGCCCTTGATCAGGCACTTCCGGTTGACACGTCCGGGGGTTTTCGCCCGGCCCAATGATGACCTTTTCTGAACCGGGCGGCCGCGATCGCCCGGACGGGCCATTGCGGGCCGGGTCGATCGTCCCGGCACCATGCGGGCCGATCGACCCGGTCCACCCACCGGGTGGCCGATCGGCAACCACCGGGGAACCACCATGACGACACGCGACGCCGCGGCCTCACGTGGGCCTGCGGCGACCCACCCCGCGCTTCCGTCCGCCCGAGGCCGGTCCTTCGCGTGACCTGCGCGGACGTCCAGGCGGGCCGTAGGGCGCAGGGCAGGCCGGGTCCGCGCGGGAGACTTCGCACAGCGCCGTGTGGCAATCGGCCGGATGCCTGGGCACGAACGGAATTTCCGTGCTATGTGCCGGCACGGTTGGTGCGGGCGGGCGCCCGCACCCATCACCCGGCCGCCCGGTCGGCGCCGTCAGGCCGCGCGATGCTTGCCCGGCGGCGGTCGGCGCAGCCGCCGCCGGTACCGCTCGAGCGCTGCCGGCAGGCCCTGGTGGGCAAGCGTGTCGACCTCGTCGGGCTGGGCGTTGTGAAGGAATCCCTCCAGGCCCTTGCCGGTGTCCGCGGCGTTCAGCGGGCGTTCCACCCGCTCCATCGCCAGCAACAGCCCAAGAAGCAGGAGGGGAAAGAAGATCGCTGCGATGACAAACATGACTCCCCCATGGTGGCCGACGGGCGACCGTGCAACGCACCGGGGGTAGGCGTGTCGCGGATGGATGTCATCACGGTGACCACACAGGGCCTCCGGCCCGCGGCGGCGAGCCCGGTCGCCCGACGCGACGGATACGCTGCCAGACATGCCCGCCGCCCTCGATGTCGCGACCGAGACACCTCTCGCGCGAACGAGGCGGGCGCGCCGGATCGTGCGTCTGCTGGGCGAGATCCACCCGGACGCCCGCATCGCGTTGCATTTCGACAACGCCCTCGAGCTGTTGGTCGCCACGGTGCTGTCAGCACAGTGCACCGACAAGAAGGTCAACGAGGTCACACCCGCCGTCTTCGCCCGGTATCCGTCCGCTGTCGCCTACGCGAGCGCCGACCGGGCCGAACTCGAGGCGTTGCTGCGCCCCACCGGCTTCTTCCGCGCCAAGGCGAACTCGGTGATCGGCATCGGCTCGGCGCTCACCGAGCGCTTTGGCGGCCAGGTGCCCGGCACCCTCGCGGAGCTGATCACGCTTCCCGGGGTGGGCCGCAAAACGGCGAACGTGGTGCTCGGGCACGCGTTCGACACCCCCGGCGTCACGGTCGACACGCACGTCGGGCGGCTCTCGCGTCGGTTCGGGCTTACCCACGAGACCGACCCCGTGCGGGTTGAGGCCGATCTGTGCGCCCTGCTGGAGCGCCGTGACTGGACTATCGCGTCGGACCGAATGATCTTCCATGGCCGCCGCTACTGCCATGCCCGCCGCCCAGCCTGCGGGGCGTGCGCGCTGGCACGGCTGTGCCCCGCCTACGGGCTCGGGCCGACCGACGCGGGCGAGGCGGCCCGGCTGGTACGGGGAACAACGGGGGGAGACGTCGAAGCGCTGCGATGACCGACCTGTCCCCCCGCTCCTGCGCCCCCGACTGGCTGCACGCGGCCGTCGCCCGCGCTGATGAGGCGCTGGCCCGCGACCGTCCCCGTCCGCCCGCGGGATCCGCCGAGCCCCGGCCCGCCGCGGTCCTGGTCCTGTTCGGCGATGGCCCCCACGGCCCGGACGTCCTGCTCCTCGAACGCTCCGCAGGGCTGCGCAACCACGCCAGCCAGCCGGCGTTTCCCGGCGGTGGCGCCGACGCCGGCGACGCCTCCCGCGTCGACACCGCCCTGCGCGAGGCCGAGGAGGAGGTCGGGCTCGACCCGGCCGGCGTCGAGGTGCTGGCCACGACGACGCCGTTGTATCTGCCGGCCAGCCGCTTCACGGTGACACCAGTGATCGGCTGGTGGCACACTCCGTGCGCGGTCGCTCCCGTGGATCCGGCCGAGACGGCCTTCGTGTCGCGGGTGCCGCTGGCGGAGCTCGCCGAGCCCGGGAACCGGTTCGCGGTGCGCTACCCGCCGGGTCTGCTCGCGCCGGCGTTTCGGGTCCACGGCATGTTCGTCTGGGGTTTCACCGCCGGCATCCTCGACGTCCTGCTACGGCTCGGTGGCTGGGAGCGGCCCTGGAGGCCGGTCGAGGTCACCGACTACCCGTTCCGCCAACGTGGAGCGCCCGCACCCCCCGCGGCCGCCGAAGCCGACGCCGGCGGGCGCCCGGTGCCCTCCTTCGCGCTCACGGTCGACGAAGGCCTGGCCGACGGCAGCCCCGCCGAGCCGCCGAGCGCTCGCCTGCCACCGCCCACACCTCGGACCGGCCCACCGGACGCCGGCTGAGAGGCCCGACGCCGGCTGAGAGGCCCGACGCCGGCTGAGAGGCCGGTCGTGGGAGCGGCTCAGGACCGGCTGAGCATGTCCCTGACGCCAGTTGCGATCCGAGAGGCAGTCCCATGACCGAATCCGCTTGCGCGAGCCCTCTGCGGGCGGGCCGGAGGCGCCCGGCCGGCATGGCGATCGCGCTGCTGGCGGTGGCCCTCGTCGCACTCGCCTGCGTGGGTGGCTGCGGTGGCAAGGGCGGCGCGAGCCCGTCCGCCGGCCCCACCCTCGCCGCCACCACGGGTGCGGATGGCGTTCAGGTCCTCGCCGTCACCGGGCTGCCGAGCATGACGTTCTCCGCGAGCCAACTGATCGCGAAACCGGGGCGGATCCGCGTCGACTTCTCGGTCGCGCAGGGCTCGGCGCCCCACAACTTCGTCGTCCCGCGGATCCCAACCGCCCATACTCGCATCGTTTCCGCCGGAGAGTCACAGAGTGTAACCTTCACGATCACCCAGCCAGGCGACTACCAGGTGGTCTGTACCCTGCATCCCAACATGACGGCAACGTTGAAGATCATCTGAGTCGGGCCGGGGCAGCATCGTGCCGAGCCTGCTGGACGTCATCCTGGTGGCGTTCGTCATCCTGTTCGCGATCTCGGGATACCGGCAGGGCTTCCTCGTGGGCGCGCTGTCCTTCGTCGGGTTCCTCGGCGGCGGCGTGCTCGGCGCGAAGATCGCCAAGCCGTTCACCGGGCTGATCGGGCAGCAGCAGCGTGGCGCGCTGGTGGCGCTGCTGGTCGTGCTCGGGCTCGCGATGGCCGGGCAGATCGCCGGCACGGCCATCGGCGTTGCCCTGCGTGATCGTTTGACGTGGCGCCCCGGGCGTGCAGTGGACGCCGCCGCCGGATCGGTGCTGTCCGGCATCTCCGTGCTGCTCGTCGCCTGGCTGCTCGCGACGGCCGTGCAGCGGTCCTCGTTCACGACGCTCGCCCGGTCGGTGCAGGACTCCCACGTGCTCGCCGCGGTGGACAACGGCATCCCGGGCGGGGTCCGCGACACCTTCGCCGACCTGCGCCAACTCGCCGGCAACAAGACGTTCCCCGAGGTGTTCGCCGGCCTGCACGGGCAGCGGATCATCGCGACCGATCCGCCCGATCCGGCGACTGTCTCGGCCATCGGGGTGGTCAACGCCGCCGCGAGCATCGTCAAGATCCGAGGTGTCGCGCGGTCCTGCAACCAGCGGGTGGAGGGTTCCGGATTCGTCATCGCGCCACAGCGGGTCATGACGAACGCGCATGTCGTGGCCGGGGTGCGCAACCCCACGATCGTGTTGTCCACGGGAGTGCTCCCCGCGGAGGTCGTCCTGTTCGACCCCGACCGGGACATCGCCGTGCTGCGGGTGCCCGACCTGCAGCGCCCACCGTTGCGGTTCCGCTCGACCCCGCCCGCGGACGCGGACGATCCCGCGGTGATCGCCGGGTATCCCGAGGACGGCCCGTACACGACGGTCGCCGCCCGGGTCCGCAACCACCAGAAGGCGCGGGCGGCGAACATCTACGAGCGCGGCACCGTCATCCGCGACATCTACGCGGTGCGCGGCCAGGTGCTGCCCGGCAACTCCGGGGGCCCGCTGCTCGCACCCGACGGAACGGTGCTCGGGGTGGTCTTCGCAGCGGCGATCGGCGATTCCGACACCGGCTATGTGCTCAGCGCGGCGGAGGTCACCCAGTCCGCGTCGGTGGGTACCGTCGCGGTGGCCCCGGTCAGCACCCAGGGCTGCGACTAGCCGTCCATCACAGCAAGCCCGCCATCCACAGCCAGCCGGCCATCCACAGCCAGCCGGCCATCCACAGCCAGCCCGCATCACGGCCAGCCGGGATCAGGTGCCGAGCCAGCCGAGCAGTTCGGCATTGACGACGTCCGGGATCTCCTCGTGCGGGAAGTGCCCGACCCCGTCATGCAGGCGCCAGGTGTAGGGACCGTTGACGTAGCGGCCCGAGCCCTGCGCCGTGCCCGCGAGGAAGCACCGGTCGGCCGCGCCGTGGATCTGCAGGGTGTCCACGTGCAACGACCGCCGCAGGACGCTTGCGAAGCGCGCCCCGTCCGGCCGGAACAACGAGCGGAACACCCATCGGTGGTATTCCAGCGAGCTGTGGGCCACGCCGGGAATCCGCATCGCCGCGCGATACCGGCCCTCCGTCTCGGCGTCCGGATACCCGGCCCCGCCCCACTCCCGCAGCAGCGTCGCGACGTGTGCGGCGTTCTCGGCGACGAGGACGCGCTCCGGCCGCCACGGCAGCTGGAACCCGAACAGGTACCGGCTGGCCACCCCCTGCCCCCGCGGGTCCGCCGCGATCTGATGGCGCAGTCGCAACGGATGCGGCATCGCGAGGATCGCCAGGCGTCGGACCACAGTGGGGTGCCGGGTCGCCGTCGTCCAGCCGAGCAGACCGCCCCAGTCATGGCCTACGATGACCGCCTCCCGTTCCCCGAGGGCCCGGATCAGGCCGGCGACGTCGTCGGACAGGGTGAACGCGTCGTAGCCTCGCGGGGGCTTGTCGCTCGCCCCGTAGCCGCGCAGATCGGGGGCGACCACCCGGTAGCCGGCGGCGGACAGCGCCCGCAGCTGGTGACGCCAGGCCCACCAGAACTGCGGGAAACCATGCAGCAGGAGAACCAGCGGCCCACGGCCCAGCTCGGCGACGTGCAGACGGGTCCCGTTGGCGGACACGTCCCGATGCCGCCACGGCCCGTCGATCAGGACGCTCGCGGGCTCGGGAACACTGTCCTCCATTGCCTGCCAGGATGGCAGACCGCCCGGTCGAAGTGCCGTCCGGTCCCTTACCCGCCGCTGCCCGCCACCGGCAGCGAGCCGGCGACGGGAGGCGCCGGGGCGCCGGGTGTCGCGACCGCCGCGGACGTACCCCTCGCGGCGGCACCGTTCGCGGCGGCACCGTTCGCGGCGGCACCGTTCGCGGCGGATGTCGGGTTACGCAGGAAGGTGATGTCGTCCCGCACCGACTGGATCGTCCGCTCCGGTGGGGACAGCCTGCGGAACCTCGTGATCGCGAACAGGGCCAGAGCACCCGCGACGACCAGGTACAGCGCCGCGGTGAGCAGGTAGGACCAGAATCTCTCCACGCCGGCCCAGGTGATCAGCTCCCCCAGGAAGATCGTCACGGCGATCAGTGCACACAGTCCCAGCCCCGCCGCGAGCGCCAGGCAGGCGACGCCCAGCGCCGCCGACACCGCCTGGCGAGCAAGCTCCGCCTTCGCGAGATCGATCTCCTGACGGACGAGCAGCGAGATATCCCGCGTGGCCAGTGCCACCAGCTCCCCCAGGGACAGCTCCCGGCCGTCCCGCGCCTTCCCGGCAGTTGCCGACACCCCTCGTCTCCCCTCTGTCCCACGCCTGGCGGCCCGCGCCCGCCAGCCCCACACCTGGCAGTCCCACGCCGGCCCACACGAATCGGGGGTCCAACCGAAGATCACCGATGCTGACCCCGCGGATCGCGCCGCCGGCTCGACTCCAGGTAACCGGCATGACCTCGGCCGGTCCACCGTCCCCTCGTGCTGTGCGCAGTCTCCCCCGGACGGGCCCCTGCCGTCGGCAAACGACGCGTTCGCGCTTCTGCGACGCCTCCGACGGACGCCGGTCGGCCACCTTCCGGGTGGCCCGGACCGGTAGCGTGCCCACCGTGGACCATCGCCCGTCCGGAGCAGTACTCGCCGACGATCCGCTGGCCCGCGTCGCCGCTCTCCCCGGCGTTCGCGAGGCTGCGGACACCGCCCGCGCCGCCGTCGACGCGTTGCTGCGGCATCGCGTCCTGCGCAGGCAGAGCGCCGAGGTCACGGCGGAGGCGTCCCTGCGCGCCGCGCGCGCCTCCGCGGCGCTGGAGGGGCATGAGGTCAGCCTCGACAGGTTGCGCAGCACGCTGTCGGCCGAGGGCACCGCCACCTCGCGGGCCACGGCCGACCAGGGCGGGGAGGGCGTCGATGCGGCGGTCCTGGGCACCGTGCGGCTGTACGCCGAACTCGGCGTGCTCGCGCCTGCCTGGGAGCGGGCCCCGCGGCAGGCGCTCGCCCGGATGCACGTCCTGCTCGGTCGTGGTGTCCTGCCCGACGAGGACCTCGGCCGGCCGCGGGCCGACGCGGGTGATCACCCTGTCGGTGACCCCCTGCGGCTGGGGACGCCGCCCGGCTCGATGGAGACCTCGGTCCGCCTGGATGGCCTGACCGGGCTACTCATCGCCCCCACCTCGGCGCCGGCGATCGTCGTCGCCGCCGTCGTGCACGGTGAGCTGCTCGCGCTGCGGCCGTTCGGCACCCTGGACGGGGTGATCGCGCGGGCGGCCGCGAGACTGGTCCTCATCAGCCGCGGGCTCGACCCGAAGGCCCTCACAGCGACCGACGTCGGCCATCTGGAGGCGGGGGCGGGCCAGGCCGACCAGGTGGCACCAGGCGAGGCCGACCAGGTGGCACCGGACGAGGCCGACGGCGTACTCGGCTACCAGGCGGCGGCACGCGCGTACGTGCACGGCGGACCTGAAGGGGTCACCGCCTGGCTGCGGCACTGTGCCCGGGCACTCGAACTGGCGGCGCGAGAGTCACTGGCCGTCTGCGAGGCGCTCGCTCGCGCCTGACCGCGCTGCCGACCCAGGTGCCCGGTTTACCCCATCCCAATCGCGGGAATTGACCGATTTGTCGGGCAGGCTAGTACCCCTGGCCGGCGCCGCAACGGTACGACGGCAGCCCCGCCCCGGGCCCGGTAACGCGAGACGGCCCCACCCCCCTTCCGGGGCCGTCTCGCTCCCCTGCCGGCGGCACGTCGCGCCGTCCATCAGATGTCCCTTCGCGCGGTGGGTCGTGCGTCCTCGCGGATCGCATGGGCAGAGATCCGAAACCCTCCATTTGAGCACTATCGCGGCCCTGTGGATGGCGCTCATCCACAGGGCACCGCCCGGCGCATGGTGGTCCCGACCGACACCGCCACGACCGGGAATCGAGGCCGCCATGCCCACCGCCCCGCCCCTGCCAACCACCGTGGATGGCCTCGACGCGACCGTCCGGCCGCTCGTCGTGACCGACTCGCCCGCCCTGCTGGAGCAGCTACTCCGTCTGGCGGACATCGCCGGCGTGAGCACGACGGTGGCCGTCGAGTCGGCGGCGGTGCGCAGGTGCTGGGCGTCGGCGCCGCTGGTCATCGTCGGTATGGATCGGGCGCCGGCGTGCATCGCCGCCGACCTGCCACGGCGCTCACGAGTGGTACTCGTCGGCCGCGGCCTCGACGACGGCCGGGTGTGGACCGCCGGCGCCCAGCTCGGCGCTGATCACGTGGTTTTCCTGCCCGATGCCGAGCGCTGGCTGGTGAAGGCGTTCAGTGACCCGGGCGGGTCCCACCGCGGCGCGCCGGCGACGCTCGGAGTCGTTGGCGGCCGCCGGGGCAGCGGCTCCTCGACGCTTGCCGTCGCGCTGGCGCTGGCCGGCCTCACCTATGGCCTGCGCACGGTCCTGGTCGACGCCGATCCCCGCGGCAGCGGCCTGGGCTTCGGTTTCACCAGGTTTCTACCCAGCCTGGACATCTCCCCGCTGTCCCGGTACGCGTCGCGCCGATCCCCGGGGCCGATCGGCGAGGCACCCGTCGAGCCGGGCCGCTCGCCCGAGCAGGTGCCACTGCCCGCCCGCGGTGACCTGTCCGTCGTGGCGTGGTCCCTGCCGGCCGGCCCCGAGCCGACACCGGCCGCGATGACGGCGCTGCTGTCCTCCACCGGTCGACAGGCCGATCTCATGATCATCGACCTGCCCTGGCAGCAGGATCAGGCAGCTGGCATCGCCCTGGAGGCATGCCGGACAACCCTCGTGGTCCTGCGCGGAGACGCCTCCTCCACGGCGACGGCCGGCCGGGTCTGTGCCACCACCCGTACCCGTTGCGCCGATGTGCGCGCCGTGGTGCGCCGCGACCGCGACGACGATCCTCCGCCCCGCGAGACCAGCAGTCTGCTGGGAGTCCCCCTGGCCGGGGTGGTCACCTTCGCGGACATCCCGCATCCGCGGGCTCATGCTGGCGGCCGCGCCGGCGAGCAGCCCGCCGGCCCGCGGCTGCTCGCCGAGCGCCTCCTGGCCGGCCTGGGCATCCTCGAGAACGGGTCCCGTCGGCCTGACGCCTCGAAGGAGCGTTGATGCCCGGGCGTGGGCTGGCGGGCCGGCCGCCGCGCTCCGGGCCGCCCGCGAGGGCCCTGCGGCCACTGACCGCGGCCCCGGTGCGGGCCGACGCGGGATCGGCGTCGCACCCGGGTGCCGGGGCTGGTCCGCTCGATCCCTTCCTCGCCGACCCGCACGTCACAGACATTCTGGTCAACGCGCCGGGCGAGGTGTGGGTGGAGCGGCGGGGCCGCCTCACCAGAACCTCCGTCACGTTCGCCGACGAGGAGTCGGTCCGCCACCTGGCGGTGCGGCTCGCGGCGGCGGCGGGACGGCGGCTGGACGCGGCGGTGCCGTTCGCGGACGTTCTGCTGGCCGACGGCACGCGCATGCACGCGGTCCTAGCCCCGACCGCCGTGCGAGGCACCTGCCTGTCGTTGCGCCGGCCCCGGCGACGTCCCTTCACCTTCGACGAACTCGTCCTCGCCGGCACCCTCGGCCCGGCCTTCGCCTCGCTCCTGCACGCGATGCTGACCGCCCGGCTCGCCGTGATCGTGACCGGCGGCACCGGCACCGGCAAGAGCACTCTGCTCGCCGCCCTGCTCGGCGCGGTGCGCCCAGGCGAGCGCATCGTTCTGGTGGAGGACACCGCGGAGCTGGTGGTCACGAGACCGGGCCTGGTCCGGCTGGAGGCCCGGCCGCCGAACATCGAGGGCGCCGGCGAGGTAACCCAGCGCGACCTGGTCCGCCAGGCCCTGCGGATGCGGCCCGATCGGCTGGTGCTCGGCGAGGTCCGCGGCCCGGAGGTCCTCGACCTGCTCGTCGCGCTGAACACGGGACATGAGGGCGGTCTGAGCACGCTGCACGCGAATGACACCGGCGCCATCCCGAGCCGGCTGGAGGCCCTGGCCTCCCTCGCCGGACTGCCCCGTTCCGCGGTGCACAGTCATGTCGCGGCGGCCTTGCACGCCGCTGTTCACCTTCAGCGCGACGCCGACGGCCAGCGCCGCGTCCATGCCGTCGGCGTTTTTCACCAGGCTGCCGACGGGTTGGTCCGGGTGCTGCCCGCACTGGTGGTGCCACGGGTGGCTGGGCGGCAGAACGGGCGGGCTGCGCCCGCCGCGGGTCTGCCGCTACTGCGCCACCTGTTGGAGGTTCGTGGGGTCTCACTGCCGGTGATGCGGGACATGGCGCGGCGGAGCTCCGGGCGGCCGGCTTGACCTGGCGAGCGCCCGGCGGACTCCCGCGTTCCGGGTCGGCGCTCGCGGCCGCCCTCACGCTCGGGGCCGCGGCCGGTCTGGCCAGCGGCCCGGTTGCCGCGGCAATGACCGTCCTCGCGGCCTGGCACCTCGCTCGAGCGGTGCGCCGCGGTCGCGCGCGGCGGCGACGAGACCAGGTCCGCGACGGAGCCGAGGACTTCCTCGCCGCCGTCGCCGCCGAGCTCGACGCTGGCGGCGCCCACACGCAGGCCCTACGCTCCGCGGCGCGTGGCCTGACCGACCACGCGCCCGCCCCCGATCGGGCATCCGGCTGGCTCGCGCTCGCGGACCTGACCGCGCACCTCGCAGGTCCCGACGACCCGGGGGTGATCCTGTGCCGGTGCGAGGCAGCCGCCGTACGCCAGCTCGGGATCGCCTATCAGGTCTGCACCATGATGGGCGCCCGGCTGGCACCCGTGACCGCCATGCTGGCGGCCCACGCCCGGGCAGACGCGGTGCGCGCCGGGGAGCTGTCCGCGGCGCTGGCCGGACCCAGAACCTCAGGCCGGCTGGTGGCCGCGCTACCCGTGGCGGGAATCGCGCTGGCCTCGCTCGCTGGTGCGAGTCCCCTGCACACCCTGTTCCAGACGCCGGCCGGGGCCGCCTGCCTCACGCTCGGCGTCGCCGCCGACCTGGCTGGGTTGCGCTGGATGCGGGCGTTCGCGACGGGGGTCGAGCGCAGGGCGGCGCCCGTCGCGCTCGACGCCGCGCGCGGTGGCACGCCGAGCGCTGCGGGCACCGGGCACGCGCGGCTGATCGCGGATCTTCCGCTGGCCTTCGACCTGATCGCTGCCTGCCTGCGCGCGGGTGCGACGGTCGGCGCGGCGCTGACCGCTGTCGGCACCGCCAGTGGTGGCGTGCTCGGCCGGGAGCTGCGCCACGCCGCTTCCGCGATGGCCGACGGCGTGGCCCCCACGACTGCCTGCGAGGGCCTGATCCGCGCCGCGGAGGTACCCCGGGGGCTTGCCGGCCGGTGGCAGTTGGATCGCCGAGGACCGGGGCGCTCGCCGCAGTCGCGATGGGTGGCGATGACCCGGGCCGCCATCGCTGCCTTCGAACGGGCCCAGACCTCGGGGGCGAAGCCTGCCACCGCACTCACCCGCCTGGCCGCCCGTGCCCGCGACGAGGCGCACGCGGAGGTCATCGCCGCCGCACGCCGCGCCGGCGTGCTGGCTGTCGCGCCACTCGGCCTGTGTTTCCTGCCCGCGTTCCTGCTGCTCGGTGTGGTGCCCGCCGTCCTGGGATCTCTCCCGGGTCTGCTACCAGCCTGACGACCTCGCTGCTCCCAACCACCGTCCCAGACCCGGAGGTCTCCCATGTCCCGACCCCCACGACCGCTGCGGCGACGCCTGCCGACCCTGGATGGCCTGCTCCGGGTGCGCGCTGCCCACCGCCGCAACACCGCCGCACGCGACCTGGGCATGTCCACGGCCGAGTACGCGGTTGGCACCCTCGCGGCCGTCGCCTTCGCCGGTGTCCTTTACGCGGTGGTGACGAGCTCGGCCACCCGGGCGCTGGTGTCCTCGGTGGTCCAGCGCGCCCTGTCCGTGTCGTTCTGAGCCGCTGCCGTGCGCCGTGTTCACCCACCACCGTCCGAGCGGGACGCCGGCCAGGCTACCGCCGAGCTCGCTATGGGCCTGCCATCCCTGTTCGTCGTCCTCTTCCTGGCCGCCTGGATGCTCGGCGCGGTGAGCAGCCAGGCTCGCTGCGCCGACGCGGCACGGGTCGGCGCTCGCCTGGCGGCCCGGGGCGAGCCCGACACGGCGGTGTCGACCATGGCCGACAGGGCCGCGCCACCCCACGCCCAGGTACGGATTCGCCGTCAGGCCGACCTGGTGATCGTCGAGGTCTCGGCGCGGATCGGCACGGCCGGCGTCGGTCGGCTCGTTCCCGATCTGGTCGTGACGGCCCGGGCCGTGGCGTCCACTGAGCTGGCCAGCGACCCATCCGGGCCGCGGGCCCCATAACCCACAGGCCCCGTGACCCGCCGCCTGGCACAAGAAGAAGGCAGGAAATCCATAATGATCATCTGCCGTGTGGGGCGTCCAGGGAAACCCACTCGCACCACCGACGCAGGCTCGGCCACGGTGTGGCTGCTGTCCGCTCTGTTCACACTCGGGTTTCTGGCCGCGATCGCCTTCACACTCGTGACGATCGGGGCGGCGCGCCAGCGGGCGGCGGCCGCGGCGGATCTCGCCGCACTCGCCGCGGCCGGCATGCCGCCGTCCGACGAAGCAACCGTGTGCGCCCGGGCCAGCCGGCTCAGCCTGGTCAACGGAGCGCGGCTGGTCGAGTGCCACGTCACCGCCGAGTCCGTGGATGTCGCCGTCCGCGTCACAGCCTCCCTGCCGGGTGCGGCCGGGGTGGGAGCCGAGGTCGGCGCGCATGCCCGAGCGGGGCCGTGGGGCCGGGCCGCCGGCGCGTACCTGCCGCCCGCCGCCGCGCCCACGACCGGTCAGGAGCGCGCGTCGGCGGGGCGCGCGGCGGCCGCCGCCTCGCCGTCCCCGCCATGGCCGTCGCGCCGGCGCAGGTCGGCCACCCTGGCCACGATCCGGTCACCGCGCCGCGGGTGGGAGTTCGGCCTGGTGGATGCGCTGCCCGCCGGTCCGCCGCCAGGCGTGGGGCGGGCGGGAGTAGGCATCCGCACCGCGGAGCGCACGGGCGCGTCGTCCCGGCCAGTGGCCGTCGTCCGCCCGGCCCCGGCATCGCGGGCGGTCACCGAAGGGGCGGCGGCCGCGACCGCGGGTGGCTCGGTGGCTCCGCTCGGTTCGGCGGCAGCGGTACGCCCGCGGGCGTTAAGGACGGCGGTCTGCCGCTCCTGCGGCTCGGGCGACCCGGCGCGCGGGACCGACCCGGGCGTCGGCGCGGCAGCATGACCGGCCTTGGCCGTGGCCGTAGGCGCGGCAGTGGGCGCTGTCGGCGAGGGAGAGGCGACCGGCTTCGTGGGGGCCGGTGCGGCGGAGACAGCCGCGGCGGGGGCGGGCGAGGGCGCGGCCCCGGCCTGGGCCGTCGCGGTACGGGTGAGCGCGGCGAGCTCCCGCTCTCGCTGGCGCTGCAGCCGGCGCCGGTGGTGGTCGCGCGCCATGCCGTTCAGGAGCAGCTGCACACCGGCGACCACCAGGACACCGGCGGCGAGACCGAGAACAAACAGGCCCCAGATATTGAAGGAGAGCGTCTGACCCATGATCATCACATCGGTATGGCCGCTGTTCTCCAGGACGAGGTCCGCGCTGAGAACTCCAGCCACCAGCAACAACACGACACCGACGGTTACCACCGGGACCTCCAGAGCCATCCAGGGGAGCGGGACCGACCACGATCAGCCGGTGGGCTCGGCCTACCCGCCTATCGTCATGGCGGAACCGCCCAACCACGGAGTGATCCGTCTTTCAGTCCAACACGGCGGTGACCGCTGCCAGCAGCCGCCAGGCCGCGGCCTTGTCGAGCGGCTCGTTTCCATTGCCACACTTGGGCGACTGCACGCAGGACGGGCATCCCGCTGGGCACTCGCACGCCCGTACGGCGTCGCGGGTGGCGCCCAGCCAGGCGGCCACCCGGAGGAACCCCCGCTCAGCGAAGCCCGCCCCGCCGGCATGGCCGTCGTAGACGAACACGCTCGTCCGGCCGGTGTCCGGGTGCAGTGCGGTCGACACACCACCGATGTCCCAGCGGTCGCAGGTCGCGAACAGCGGCAGCAGGCCGATCGCCGCGTGCTCGGCGGCGTGCACCGCGCCAGGAACGTCGGCGGGTTCGATCGCCGCGTCGGCGAGCAGACCCTCGGTGACCGTGTACCAGACCGCGCGGGTGCGCAGTTGTCGCGGCGGCAGGTCCAGCGGCTCCTGACCGAGGATCTCCCCGGTGGCGACAAGGCGGCGCTGGTAGCCGACGACCTGGTTGGTCACCTCGACCACACCAAGGTGCACCTCCAGGTCGGGAAGCGTCCGCGAGCGCGTCGACTCCACGATGCGGATGTCGGTGTGCTCCCGCGCGATCGTCGTCCACTCCGGCGCCTCCTCGCGCACGAAGGCCACGGACTCGGCCAGGTCGAGGTCGTCCACGACGAAGCTCGTGCCCTGGTGCAGGTAGACGGCGCCAGGGTGGACCGCGGAGTGGGCGGCGGAGGCGTCGACCGTGCCCAGCAGACGACCAGTGGCCGTCTCCACGATGCGCACCGGCGGGCCGCCGGTACCCCTGATGTCAAGGTCGGGACGCGCCCGCTGGGTCCAGTACCAGCCGGCGGCCCGCCGCCGCAGGCGACCGCGGCGGACGAGGTCGTCGATGACCCGATGGGCGGCCGGCCCGAACAGCTCCAGATCGGACTCGGCCAACGGCAGCTCGGCGGCGGCGCACTCGAGCTGCGGCGCCAGCACGTAGGGATTGTCCGGATCGAAGACACTCGCCTCGACCGGCCGGCCGAACACGGCCTCAGGGTGGTGCACCAGGTAGGTGTCGAGGGGATCGTCCCGGGCGACCAGCACGGCGAGGGAGCGCTGTCCGTCCCGTCCGGCGCGTCCAGCCTGCTGCCACAGGGAGGCGAGCGTGCCCGGAAATCCAGCGGTGATCGTCGCGTCCAGGCCGCTGATGTCCACACCCAGCTCCAGGGCCGAGGTGGCCGCGACGCCGAGCAGCTCTCCCGCGCGCAGCCCTCGCTCCAGCGCCCGCCGCTCCTCGGGCAGGTAGCCGGCGCGGTAGGCGGCCACCCGGTCAGCGAGGTCGAGCGCGACGTGCCCCAGCTCGCGCCGGGCGTTGACCGCGACGACCTCCGCGGCGCGGCGCGAGCGGACGAAGACGAGCGTGCGCACGCCGTCCGCGACGAGGTCCGCCAGCAGGTCCGCGGACTCCGCGGTGGCCGAGCGCCGGACCGGCGCCCCGTTCTCGCCGGCACCCGTCCACAGCAGCGGCGGCTCGTAGAGGACGAAGTCCATGGGCCCGCGAGGCGCACCGTCATCGTCGACCACCTCGACGTCGACGCCGGTCAGCCGGCCCGCCGACACGCCGGGATCGGCGACTGTCGCGGACGCCAGCAGGAACACCGGGTCCGCGCCGTATCGCGCGCAGATCCGGCGCAGTCGACGGATCACCGCGGCCACGTGCGCGCCGAACACGCCCCGGTAGCCGTGGCACTCGTCGATGACGACGAAACGCAGCCCGCGCAGGAACTGGGCCCACCTGCGGTGCTGGGGAAGGATCCCGCGATGCAGCATGTCGGGGTTGGTCAGCACCAGGCCGGCGTGCGCGCGGACCCAGTCCCGCTCGGCGGCCGGCGTGTCACCGTCGTAGGCCGCGGCCCGTACGGCGAGCCGCAGGGCTCGCACCGAGCGCAGCTGGTCATGCGCGAGCGCCTTCGTCGGGGAAAGGTAGAGCGCGCGGGCGGAGGGCTCGGCGAGCAGCCGGGACAGCACCGGCATCAGATATCCCAGCGACTTACCCGAAGCGGTGCCGGTCGCCAGGACTACGCTTCGCCCCGCGTGCGCGGCTTCGGCGGCGGCGGCCTGATGGGTCCATGGAGAATCGATGCCGGCCGCGGACCACCGCCCGCGCAGCACCGGATCGACCCAGTCCGGCCAGGGTGCCTGGCGGCCCGAGCGGGCGGGGACCGGCTCGACATGCGTCAGGCAGGCCGCGCGGCGAACATCACGGCGCAGCCCGGCCAGGACCGCATCCGCGCTGCCCAGCTCCGCCGACGAATCCACGACCCACGAGGATATGCGGCCCGCCGGCCCGTCCGCGCGGCAACGTCCGGCGCTTGCCCACGGCGACCATCTCGGGCCAGGCCGCCGGACTCCCGGCCGCCGCCGCCGACAGCCAGACGATGGGCGGCCACCTCCCGCCACCTGACGAGCAACCCGACGCACAATCCGCGCCGCGCCAGGCGAACAGAGCCTCCGGACACCTCCCGGAAGACAAGATCGGGGATAGATTCCCAGCAGACGTCGTCGACGGCGCCGCCACGATGCTGCCCACGATCTGTGTCGTGGGCCACCGGATTGATCCTCCCCGTGGGAGGGTAATGGCGCCGTGATGTCGGTCGCCCGAAGCGCGGGACGGCCGGAGGCACACAAGGAGGATCCGTGGACCTGTCCCTCACGACTCGCCAGGAAGGCAACCACACGGTCGTCGTGGTGGGCGGCGAGATCGACGTGTACACCGCGCCGAAACTTCGCGAGCAGCTGATCGATCTCGTCTCCGGAGGGTCTTACCACCTCGTCGTGGACATGGAGGGGGTCGAGTTCCTCGACTCGACGGGCCTCGGTGTCCTGGTCGGCGGTCTCAAGCGGGTGCGGGCGCACGAGGGCTCCCTGCGGCTCGTCTGCACCCAGGAGCGCATCCTCAAGATCTTCAGGATCACCGGGCTCACGAAGGTCTTCCCGATCCACTCCTCCATCGAGGATGCTCTCGCCGCCCACGAGTGATCGAGCCGGACATCACGCCCTCGGAAAGGCAGGCCCGCCGTATGCCCACCGTTGAGCTGCGGTTCGCCGCCCTGAACGGGCACGTCCGCACCGCGCGCATGATCGCCACGGCGGTCAGCCGGCGAGCGGGCGTGCCCGCCGGCGCCGCCGACGAGATCAAACTTGCGGTCACGGAGGCATGCGCCCGTGCGGTGAGGGTCAACCGCCGGCACGCACCGCAGGCCCCGGTGCGGGTCGCACTCACCGATGCACCGGATTCCTTCACGGTCACGGTCGCGGACTGCGGCAGGACTGGTGACGAGGTCGCGCCGGGGCCGGACGGCGGGCTCGTCGCCGCCTCCGCCCTGCTCGACCTCGAGCCCGAGTCCGTCGATCCGCCATGGTGGTCCGAGCCGGAGTCGACGGGAGCGGATGCGGACGAAGACAGCGGGGGCTTCCCCCCCGGTCTTGGCCTGGCTCTGATCGAGGGCCTGGTGGACGAGGTGGAGATCAGCCGGGGACCGGATGGCGTCGGGACGGTCGTCGCCATGACCTGGCACACCGCCCATGAGGGCATTTCCTTCGAGCCGGTAGCCCGGTAGCGAAGCGCGTCGGGCTCGGACCCGGGAGTCCGCCCGCCTCAGGTGATGGGCCGACCGTCGAGCACGTGGCGCCCGGCGGCGGCCAGCGCGCCAGTGCGGCGCCTGCGGTGGGCTCTGACCAGACCGGACCCGGTCGAGCCGCTGTCCCGGGTGCCGCAACGTCCGCTTGCCGCGATCCCCCGCCGCTCTCGGCTCGCTTCCTGGCCGGGCGGTCGGCCCCGCACAGCGCCGCCTGATCGTCACACAGTCGTCGCCAGTCGCGTCGCCTTCTGGGCGCCTTTACCGCGATGCCCGTATTCCTGACGGAATGGAATGATTCGTCGCAAATTCCGGAAAAAGTGCGGCGAATTTGCCGACCCGGTCCAGCCGGCCAAGAAAAAGCAGCGCACGTCACATCACTGTGGATAGACTCCGCCGCATCTCGCGGACGGTTCAGCCGACCGTCGGAGACCCCATGTGCTCCCCGAGAGAACCGTCGGATACATCGAATACGGGAGAATTCCGGCAGTTCTGAACCCGGATGCCGCCGGATGCGGCGTCCGGCCGCCGACGTCCGGGTACCCGTCGTTCCACCGGTATGGCACCGACGGGCCATCGGCGCGAGGCGGTGGGCGCACAGACGCAGACCCGGGAGGAGCCATGTCCCCGATCCACGCCCTCCAGCCCGAGGGCACTGGTATCGACCTTAGTGGCGGATCCCTCGGCCTGGTCGCCGGTGTGGCGATCGTCGCAGCCCTTGCGCTGCTCGTTGCCGGCTACCTGGTACGCGAGGTATTGGCCGCCGATCCCGGCACGACGCGAATGGTGGAGGTGGGCCGCGCGGTGCAGGAAGGCGCCGCAGCCTACCTCAGACGGCAGTTCCGGACACTCGCCGGATTTGTGGTGGCAATCCCGTTCGTGCTGCTGCTCCTGCCGGCGGACGACACCGGCGCGAAGGTGGGGCGCTCGGTGTTCTTCGTCGTTGGCGCGATCTTCTCGGCACTCGTCGGGTTCGTCGGGATGTCCCTCGCGACCAGGGCCAACACCCGCACCGCGGCGGCGGCGATGGGCCGCGGGGAGCGTGCCGCCGTGCGGATCGCGTTCCGCACCGGCGGCGTGGTGGGCATGTTCACGGTCGGCCTCGGGCTACTCGGAGCGGCGGTGGTCGTCCTCATCTTCCGGGACACCGCGCCGCAGGTGCTCGAGGGGTTCGGGTTCGGCGCGGCGTTGTTGGCGATGTTCATGCGGGTCGGCGGCGGCATCTTCACCAAGGCCGCGGACGTCGGGGCCGACCTGGTCGGCAAGGTCGAGCAGGGCATTCCCGAGGACGACCCGCGCAATGCGGCGACGATCGCCGACAACGTCGGCGACAACGTGGGTGACTGCGCGGGCATGGCCGCGGACCTGTTCGAGTCCTACGCGGTGACACTCGTGGCGGCTCTCATCCTCGGCGTCGGCGCGTTCGGCGAACGCGGACTGGTGTTCCCGCTGCTCATTCCGGCGGTCGGCGTGATCACCGCGGTCATCGGCATTTTCGCGGTGTCACCGCGAGCCAACGACCGGTCCGGGATGGCCGCCATCAACCGCGGGTTCTTCATCTCGGCGGTGGTGTCGGCCGTCGGTGTGGTCGTCCTCTGCCTGCTCTACCTCCCGACCAGCTTCGCCGATTTTCCGGGGATGGCCGGGAGCACCCAGTCGGGCAATCCCCGGGTCATCGCGATCAGTGCTGTGCTCATCGGCATCGTGCTCGCCGCTGCGATCCAACTGCTGACCGGCTACTTCACGGAGACCAGCCGCCGGCCGGTCCGCGGCATCACCGAGGCATCCATAACCGGGCCGGCCACGAACATCCTCGCCGGTATCGGCGTCGGACTCGAGTCGGCGGTCTACTCCGCACTGCTCATCGCGGCCGCGGTCTTCGGGGCGTACCTGCTCGGTTCCGGCAGCGTCACGATCGCCCTGTTCGCGGTAGCCCTGGCCGGCACCGGTCTGCTGACCACCGTCGGGGTCATCGTGTCGATGGACACCTTCGGACCGGTCAGCGACAATGCCCAGGGCATCGCCGAGATGTCCGGTGACCTGGATGACGCCAGCGGCGAGATCCTCACCTCACTGGACGCCGTCGGCAACACCACGAAGGCCATCACCAAGGGCATCGCGATCGCGACCGCCGTGCTCGCCGCCGCAGCTCTGTTCGGCTCGTTCACCGACACGGTGACCACCGCGCTCGGCAACGCCGGTGTCCGTCCCGAGAACGGCCGCGGAACCGTCGGCGGCCTGAACATCGCCTATCCGGACGCCCTGGTCGGCCTGATCATCGGCGCGGCCGTGGTGTTCCTGTTCTCGGGCCTCGCCATCAACGCGGTCGGCCGCGCAGCGGGGCGAGTGGTGCTGGAGGTCCGCAAGCAGTTCCGGTCCCGGCCCGGCATCATGACGGGCACCGAGAAGCCGGACTACGGCGCCGTCGTCGACATCTGCACCCGCGACTCGCTCCGGGAGCTGATCACGCCGGGCACCCTGGCCGTTCTGGCCCCGATCGCCGTCGGGTTCGGTCTGGGGTACCCCCCGCTGGGGGCCTTCCTCGGCGGAGCGATCGCCGGCGGCGTCCTGATGGCGGTGTTCCTGGCGAACTCCGGCGGGGCCTGGGACAACGCGAAGAAGCTGGTGGAGGACGGCGCGCACGGCGGCAAGGGATCCGAGGTGCACGCGGCGACGGTCATCGGTGACACGGTCGGGGATCCGTTCAAGGACACCGCCGGCCCCGCGATCAACCCGTTGCTCAAGGTTATGAACCTGGTCAGCCTGCTCATCGCGCCGACGGTCGTGAAGTACTCCGTCGGCACCGACCGCAACACGCCGCTGCGGGTGGCCGTCGCGCTCGTCGCGGTCGCCGTGATCACCACCGTGATCGTCGTGTCACGACGACGGGGATCGGCACTCGGCGACGATCCTCCTGTCGCGCAGCCGACAGGCCGGGACCCCGAGAAGATCAACGCCTGAAGCGGTGGCCCGCCAGGGCCACCAGCCCGGCCTGACGGCGGGCCGTGAGCACCCGAGCGCACCCGGGCAGGCTGGCGAGGACCTGGCCTCCCAGCCTGCCCGAACGGGCGGCGCCCCGAATCACCACGGCCCAGCATAGCTACCGACAGTGACATTCATGGGCCGCCGGTGGGCGGCCCGAGTCCGCCGTGTTACACCGTCGTGCGGGCCCTCCCGGGCCGTCGGGGCGTGCTTCGGCGCGCCGCGGGTAGACGTTCGAGCACCGGCGCCATGCCCGGACGGGAGGCTCCGCGGAATCCGACAGCGGCGTACGGTGCTGCGAGGCGTCGCTATCACTCCAGCAGCCGCCAACCGCTCGACCAGCACACCCGCCGGGCCTCGCCCGGAGCCCATGCCAGAACCAGCACCGAGCTCCGCCCGAGCAACATCCGCCATATCCGGGACCTACGCTCGCCAGGGGCGATTTATGCTCCGCCCGCCGGGCCCGCACCCGGCAAGCCGCACCGAGGAGAGAAGTGCCACCGCGCACGAAGACGACGACACGGACGACCGCGCGGTCATCCGCACCGGTCGCCGAGCCCACCGGGCACGCGGCCGGCGGCGCCGCGCCGAGCACCGGCACGGACCCCGCCGAGGTGCCCGCGGACGGCCAGGGCCCCACGGGCCAGGCCGCCGATGTCCCCACCGCGCCCAGCGCCCGGACGCCGGCAGGCCGCGGTACCGCGCGCCGGGCGAGCACCGGCACGCGGGCCCGCAGGACCGCCACCGCCGGTCGCCCCACCGCCGGCGACACGGCGACCGGCGACACGGCCACCGGCGGGACGACCACGGGCGGCACGGCCGTGGCGAGTGCCGGATCGGGCACCCGGCTGGTGATCGTGGAGTCGCCGGCGAAGGCCAAGACGATCGCCGGCTACCTCGGGCCGGGCTGGCAGGTCGAGTCCAGCATCGGGCACATCCGTGACCTGCCCCGCAGCGCCGCCGATGTCCCCGCGGCGCATCGGGGCAAGCCGTGGGCCCGCCTCGGCGTCGACGTCGACAACGACTTCGAGCCGCTGTACGTGGTGACCGCGGACAAGAAGCTCCAGGTCAGCAAGCTCAAGGCCCTGGTCAAGGACGCCAGCGAGCTGTACCTCGCGACAGACGAGGACCGCGAGGGCGAGGCGATCGCCTGGCACCTGCTGCAGACGCTGAAGCCGACGGTGCCCGTGAAGCGGATGGTCTTCCACGAGATCACCCCACAGGCGATCCGCCGCGCCGTCGACAACCCGCGCGAGATCGACGAGAACCTGGTCAACGCCCAGGAGACCCGTCGCATCCTGGACCGGCTCTACGGCTACGAGGTCTCCCCCGTGCTGTGGAAGAAGGTCATGCCGAAGCTGTCGGCGGGCCGGGTGCAGAGCGTGGCGACCCGCGTGCTCGTCGAGCGGGAGCGGGCCCGGATGCGGTTCCGCTCGGCCGAGTACTGGAACATCGAGGGTCTGTTCGGGGCGACGGTCGCCCGCCAGGCGTGGGCCGCGGAGCAGGCCGGCGCGGATGGCGGGCCAGGTACCGCGGACGGCGCCGCGGGAGTCGAGCGCACGCCGCTGCCGGCCACTCTCGTCGCCCTCGACGGCCACCGGATCGCGACCGGTCGGGACTTCGCCGCCACCGGCGAGCTGACCAGCTCCGGCGTCACCCGGCTCGACGAGCAGGGTGCCCGAGCCCTCGCCGAGCGGCTGGCGGACGCGGCGTTCACGGTGCGCTCGGTCGAGACCAAGCCCTACCGCCGCTCCCCCTACCCGCCGTTCATGACCTCGACGCTGCAGCAGGAGGCCGGGCGCAAGCTGCGCTACTCCAGCCAGCGCACGATGCAGATCGCTCAGCGGCTGTATGAGAACGGTTACATCACCTACATGCGTACGGACTCGACGAACCTGTCGGAGACGGCGCTGACCGCTGCCCGCGCCCAGGCCGAGCAGCTCTACGGCGCCGAGTACGTTCCGCCGCGACCCCGCACCTACGCCAAGAAGGTCAAGAACGCCCAGGAGGCACACGAGGCCATCCGGCCCGCCGGTGACCACTTCCGCACTCCCGGCGAGGTCCGCGGCGAGCTCGACGGCGACTCCTACCGCCTCTACGAGCTCATCTGGCAGCGCACCGTGGCCAGCCAGATGTCCGACGCGCGTGGTACCAGCGCGACCATCCGCCTCGGCGCCACCTCGTCGGCCGGGGAGAACGCCGAGTTCTCCGCCTCCGGCAAGGTCATCACCTTCCCCGGCTTCCTGCGCGCCTACGTCGAGGGTGCCGATGACCCGGACGCCGAGCTCGAGGACCGCGAACGGCGCCTGCCGGACGTCCACGAGGGCGACCCGCTGACGACCCGCTCCCTGACGCCCCGCGGCCACACCACCAGCCCGCCTGCTCGTTTCACCGAGGCGAGCCTGGTCAAGACGCTGGAGGAGCTCGGGATCGGGCGGCCGTCGACCTACGCGTCGATCATCGGCACGATCCAGGACCGTGGCTACGTCTGGAAGAAGGGCTCGGCGCTGGTGCCGAGCTTCGTCGCCTTCGCCGTCGTCGGCCTGCTGGAGGACCATTTCTCCCGCCTCGTCGACTACCGGTTCACCGCCTCCATGGAGGACGATCTCGACGACATCGCCTCCGGCGAGGCGGCCTCGACGGACTGGCTGACCCGGTTCTACTTCGGCACCGGCGACGGCACCGACCCCGCCACCAGTGCGGGGCTCAAGCATCTGGTCAGCGAGCGTCTCGGCGAGATCGACGCCCGTGAGGTCAACTCGATCCCGCTCGGCGAGGACGAGGACGGCACCACGGTCGTGGTCCGGGTCGGCCGCTACGGCCCGTACGTCCAGCGGGGGGACGGCCGGGCCAGCGTGCCCGACGACCTGGCCCCCGACGAGCTCACCGTGGCCCGCGCGCTGGAGCTGCTGGCCGCCCCGAGCGGCGACCGCGTCCTCGGGGTGGACCCGGCCAGCGGCGCGACCATCACGGCGAAGGCCGGCCGCTTCGGTCCGTACGTCACCACCGACACGGATCCGCCGCGCACGTCCAGCCTGCTGCGCACGATGTCGCTGGAGACGCTGACCCTCGACGACGGGATCCGCCTGCTGTCGCTGCCGCGCGCCCTCGGTGCCGGCGAGGATGGCGAGGAGGTCACGGCGCAGAACGGCCGCTACGGCCCGTACGTCAAGAAGGGCACGGAGAGCCGGTCGCTGGAGTCCGAGGAGCAGCTCTTCACCGTGACGCTGCCCGAGGCGCTGGCGCTGCTCGCGCAGCCCAAGGCCCGGGGCCGGCGCCAGTCCGCCCAGACCCCGCCGCTGCGGGAGCTCGGCGCGGACCCGGCCAGCGGCAAACCGATGGTCGTGCGGGAGGGCCGCTTCGGGCCGTACGTCACCGACGGGGAGACCAACGCGAGCCTGCGCAAGGGTGACGCCGTCGAGTCGATCACGGACGCGCGGGCGGCGGAGCTGCTCGCCGACCGGCGCGCCCGCGGCCCGGCGACCAAGCGCGCTCCCCGCGCCGCGTCGAAGACGACCGCCGCGAAATCGAAGTCCGCGGCCACACCGAAGTCCAGCACCGCCAGGACCACCAAGAGCACAAAGACGGCGAAGACCACCAAGACCACGAAGCCCCGCTCCCCGCGCAGCACCGCTGCCGCGGCCGACGACGGCGCGGACGCCGCGGACGGCGCCGCGGGCCCGGGCTCCGGTGACGCCCGCCGGGCCAGCTGATGGTCGCGCCGATCGGTCGGTCCCATGGTCCGGCCGACCCGGCACCGCCAGACGTCGCGAAGGCCGTCCTGGCGCCACCCGAGATCTCGGCCAGCGATGGCGGACCCGGTGGTGCGGCGGCGGCCGACTCGGCCCCGGCGGGTGAGACGGCCGCTGGGGAGATGTCCCCGGCCGGGGAATCCGCGGGCGAGTTGCCGACGGGTGGAATGCCGACGGGTGGAATGCCGACGGGTGGAATGCCGACGGGTGGAATGCCGACGGGTAAGGCGCCGGCGATCGGTGGGGATCCCGCGGCTGGCGGCGCCGTCCCCGGTACCGCCAGTGGCAGCGCCTCGGACGCCCCTCGGCGTACCCGCCGACCACGGATGCGCCGGATGTCGACCCGCCATCCGGTGACGACGGTGCCGTCGCCGCCACCGCGCGCGGATGCCACCTCCGGCGGCGAAACCGACATCGTCGCGGTGCTGCGCATTCCAGAGTTCCGGCGGATGTGGATCCAGCTCAGCCTGTCCAGCCTTGGCGACTGGCTGGGGCTGCTCGCCACGACCGCGCTCGTCACGCAGCTACAGAGCAGTTTCTCCGGGCAGGCGTACGCCATCGGCTCGCTGCTCATCGTTCGGCTGATGCCGGCGATCATCCTGGGGCCGCTCGCCGGCGCGCTCGCCGACCGGCTTGACCGCCGGCTGACCATGGTCGTCACCGATGTGATCCGGTTCGGCCTGTTCGTCTCGATCCCGATCATCGGCACGCTGGAGTGGCTGCTCATCGCGTCGTTCCTGGTGGAGGCCGTGACGCTGGTCTGGGCGCCGGCGAAGGACGCAAGCGTTCCGCACCTGGTGCCGCGCGAGCGGCTCGCGGCCGCCAACACCCTCAGCCTGATCATGACCTACGGCACAGCTCCCCTTGCTGCCGCGATCTTCACCCTGCTCTCGACGATCTCGCGTGCGCTGGGCCCAAGCGTGTCGTTCTTCCGGGACTCCTCCGTCGACCTCGCGCTCTACTTCAACGCCGCCACCTTCCTCGGCTCCGCGATCGTCATCTGGGGGCTGCGGGGGATCGGCAGGGCGGCCAGGCCCGAGTCGGGGTCCGAGCCCGGCTTCCTCGCGTCCATCACCGAGGGGTGGCGCTACGTCGGGCACGACCGGCTGGTCCGGGGCCTGGTCGTGGGAATCCTCGGCGGGTTCGCCGGAGCCGGGTGCGTGATCGCGCTCGGTCGCCTATACGTGGAGATCCTCGGCGGCGGGGACTCGGCGTACGGCGTGCTGTTCGGCGCGGTGTTCATCGGTCTCGCGGCGGGCATGGCCGCAGGTCCGAAGCTACTCGGCGACTACAGCCGGACCCGGCTGTTCGGCGTGTCCGTCACCGGGGCGGGAATCACCCTCGTCGTCGTCGCGGTCATCCCGAACCTCGTGATCGCCTGCATCCTGGTGGTCGCGGTCGGTGCGTTCGCCGGCGTGGCCTGGGTGACCGGGTACACCCTGCTGCAGGCCGAGGTCTCCGACGAGCTGCGCGGGCGGACGTTCGCGCTGGTGCAGTCACTCGTCCGCATCGACCTGCTGCTGGTGCTCGCAGCGGCGCCCGGCCTGGTCGGCCTCATCGGTACGCACGGCGTCCATCTGTGGGGCGACATCACCGTGCGCGCGGACGGGGTCACGGTGGTCCTGCTCTGCGGGGGCCTGCTCGCCGTCGCGGTCGGCCTGTTCGCCTACCGCCAGATGGACGAGCGGGCCGGCGTCGCGGTCTGGCCCGAGCTGTGGAACGCGCTGCGCGGGCGGCGTCCCGCGCCGACCCGGCCCCGCCACAGCGGACTGCTGATCGCGGTCGAAGGCATCGAGGGCTCGGGCCGCAGCACCCAGGTGGAGATGCTGCGGCAGTGGCTTGCCGAACTGGGGCGCGAGATCGTGGTGACCACGGGCACCGGCGGCACCGAGACCGGCGCCGGGTTGCGGGCCCTGCTGTTCGACCCCGCCACTCGGCTACACCCTCGCACCGAGGCACTCGTCGACGCCGCCGACCGCGCCGAACACGTGGCCCGGGTCATCGAGCCCGCGCTGGCCAGGGGCGCCATCGTCGTCACCGATCGCTACATCGACGCCCCCACGGCCTATCAGAGTGCCCACGGCACGCCGGCGGCCGATGAGCTCGGCCGCCTCACCCGGTGGGCCGTCCGGGCACTCACTCCTGACCTGACCATCCTGCTTGACCTGGCGCCGGAGATCGGCCTGCGCCGCACCAGCCCCAGCCCCAGCCCCAGCCCCAGCGCCGGTCCCGACGACGAGACGCTCGCGTACCACCACCGGGTCCGTGACGCACTGCGTCGCCAGGCGCAGCGGGAGGCATCCCGCTATCTGGTCGTCGACGCGGCCCGGGGCCGTGAGGAGATCCACGCCGAGATCCGCGCCCGGCTCGCGGGCCGGCTGGTCCACCAGGCCGCGGCCGTCGCCGTCTGAGCCGGCGGCCGAGGCCGTGCAGCGCCGGCCCGGCACCTCCGAGCGCCCGCCACGAGGGGATGATGGGAGTCGTGAGCGTCTGGGAGACCCTGGTCGGGCAGGACGCGGTGGTGGCGACGCTGCACGCCGCGGCGGTGGCCGCCGCCGACAGCAGCGACGGTCCGGCGGCTGCCCGCCACGGCTCCGCCGCCGCCCTCCGGTCGGGGATGACCCACTCGTGGCTGTTCACCGGGCCCTCGGGTGCCGGGCGCGAGCAGGCCGCCCGGGCGTTCGCCGCGAGCCTGAACTGCGAGCGCCGGCCGCCCGGGTGCGGAGAGTGCGCCGGCTGCCACACCGTGCTCACCGACACCGCGACCGACCTGCGCACGATCACCCCCGAGGGCCTCTCCCTCGGGGTGAAGGATGTGCGCGCCCTGGTGCGGGACGCGGCGAGCGTGCCCACCGCCGGCCGCTGGCGGATCCTGTTGCTGACCGACGCTGACCGCCTCACCGAGGCTGCCGCGAACGCACTTCTCAAGGCCCTGGAGGAGCCCGCCGAGCGGGCAGTGTTCCTGCTGTGCGCCCCGGCCGTCTCCGACGTGCTGCCCACCATCCGCTCGCGCTGCCGGACCGTCGCCCTGCGGCTGCCCTCCGCCGACGACGTGCACGACATGCTGCTCCGGGAGGGTGTGGAGGAGCGGCTGGCGCAGATGGCCGCGCGCGCCTCCCAGGGCCACCTGGCGCTGGCCCGCCGGCTTGCCACCGACGAGTCCGCCCGCGCCCACCGGGCGGCGGTGCTGCGCATCCCGTCCCGACTCGGCCGGGTCGGCGACTGCCTGGCCGCCGCCGCCGAGCTGGTGGGCGCGGCAAACGCCGACGCCGAGGCGGCCAACACCGAGCGCGACGAGGCCGAGGCGGAGGCGCTGAAGACGGCGCTGGGCGTCGGCGCGACGGCCACGGGCGGGAAGTCCCGCTCCGCCCGCGCTCCGAAGGCGGGGGCCAAGGCGCGCACGATGGTCGTGCGTGGCGCCGCGGGCGCGCTGAAGGAGCTGGAGCGCGCCCAGAAGAGCCGGGGCCGGCGCACCGTTCTCGACGCCCTGGACCGCGCTCTCGTCGATCTCGCGGGCCTGTATCGCGACGTGCTGGCGACGCAGCTCGGCGCGCCGGTGGACGCCATCCATCCCGACCACGCCGCCGAGACGGCGAGCCTGGCCGCGGCCTGCGCCCCGGAGCGGACGCTGCGGCGTCTGGAGGCGGTGCTGGCGACCCGGGCGGCGCTGTCGGACAACCCCGGGCTCGTTCCCCTGCTCACCGTCGAGTCGCTGATTCTCACCCTGCGCGAAGGCTGATCCCGGGGTCCGATCACCGGGCACCGCGGTGCGAAGCCGGGCGAACAGCCACCACCTCCGGCTCACCGGGCATATCCTGACCCGTGCCCTGGATCCCCGGCCGCCGAGCGCGGTCCAGGAGGTGACAGCCGGATGCCGATGATGTGCGCGGTGGCGTTCTCCCCCCGCGGGCGGCTGTACTACGCCGATCCCGGTTCCTGCACACCGCGCGTCGGCGACCGGGTGCTCATGCCCACGGACGACGGCCCCGAGGTCGCCACCTGTGTGTGGGCGCCGCAGTGGGTGTCCGACGACGTCGGCGGGCTGCCGGAGCTTGCCGGAATGGCGGGCGAGGAGGACCTGCGCCGCGCGGAGCTGTCCCGGCGCCGGCGGGCCCGGGCTCGGGTGGCGGCCCGGCGCCTGGCCCGCGAGCACGACCTGCCCATGAAGATCGTCGGCGTGGACCACATGCCGGAGTCCGGCGGTTACACGATCTTCTTCACCGCCGAGGGCCGGGTGGATTTCCGCGAGCTCGTCCGCGACCTGAACCGGACGCTGGCCGCCCGGGTGCGGCTTCGCCAGCTGTCCGCCCGCGACAGCGCCCGCATTCAGGGTGGCATCGGCGCGTGCGGCCGGGATCTGTGCTGCGCGACCTTCCTCACCGACTTCGAGCCGGTGAGCCTGCGGATGGCCCGCGACCAGCACCTCGCCCTCAACCCGATGCGCATCAGCGGCGCATGCGGGCGGCTCATGTGCTGCCTGCGCTACGAGCATCCCCTCTACGAGGAGTTCACCCGCACGGCGCCGGCTGTCGGGGAGCAGGCCTGCACGCCACAGGGGGAGGGCCGGGTCGTGCGCCACGACGTCCCCCGCGAGGAGGTCGTCGTCGCGCTCGATGACGGCGGGCGGGTGTCCTGCTCGCGGGCCTCGGTGTGCTCCGCCCGGCAGGCCCACGACGCCGCCTACTCGTCCACGTCGACGCCCCCGTCAGCACCGCCCCCGGCCACGCCGGACGATCCCCCGCCGCCCACCGGGGCGGCGGCCCGGCACCGTTCCCGCGAGCGGCGCCGCCCCTGAGCCGGCCGCCGGGCTGGCTGGTCGGCCGACCGGCCGGCGATCACGGGTCGAAGCGGTAGCCCATGCCACGCAGGGTGGTGACCAGACGGCGCTGCGGCGGCCGGCCCTCCACCTTCGTCCGCACCCGGCGCACGTGCTCGGTGACGGTCGCCGGGTCCTGGAAGCGGGTCCCCCACACCTGCTCGAGCAGCTCCTCGCGGCTGAACACCCGCCGCGGGTGGCGGGCCAGGAAGGCCAGGAGTTCGTACTCACGCGCCGTCAGATCAATACGCTCGCCCGCGACGGCGACCTCGCGTGCCCGCAGGTCGATCGACACGTCGCCGTAGACGAGCGGGTCGTTGCCGTCCCCGTTGCGCTGGGGTGGCGGCTCGGCCGGACGGCGGCGCAGCCGCGCCCGCACCCGGGCCACCAGCTCCCGCAGCGAGTACGGCTTCACGACGTAGTCGTCGGCCCCCAGCTCGAGGCCGACCACGCGGTCGACCTCCTCGGCACGCCCGGTGAGCATGATCACCGGCACCTCACTGGTCTGGCGCAGGCGGCTGAGCACCGCGAACCCGTCCATCCGCGGCATCGCGACGTCCAGCACCACCAGATCGATCTCCGTGGTCTGGAACAGCCGCAGGGCGGCCTCGCCGTCCGCGGCCTCCAGCACGCGATAGCCGAATCGTTCCAGGCTGCGCGCAAGTGCTACGCGAGATGCCTCATCATCCTCGGCGACGAGGAGCGAGGCTCCTCGCGTCGTCGCTGCGGCAGGTGCAGCGTCTCCGGCCCCGGTCATGGAGCGAAACCCTACGCATCCTCACCGGAACCACTGCGAGCGGGGTAGCGATTTGCGCCGTTCAGCGCCACCCAACCCGGAAAATGTAACAAGAGACGAATTGATTGCAAACCGACTGTCACCTGGTCGACATCCTCATCAGGCTGCCATGACGACGCGCTCGTCCCCCATCACCAGGCCGTCGACGACCTGAGGATCCACCGACCAGCGCTGCCACCCCACACTCCACGGATTCCAGCCGCGGCGTCGCTCGGCGCAGCTTGCCCAACCATCGACGGGCACGCGACACGCCTGGCGCGACACGCCGGCAGGCCTGTCATGCCGAGGCCCAGGCACGCAATCAGCCACCCAACCGTCACTATCCCTCGGCACCACGGCGGCCCCTCGGCACCACGGCGGACGGCGGCGCCCCTGCCCCGCCGACGGGCGGCGGGCGGGACGGACGCCTCAGCACCGCCCACCGACCGGTCCCACACACCACATGTCAGCTCGCGCACGCCGTCTGGCATACTCGTTCACAGCCGGTGTGATCCCGGCCGAACGCCGGAGTAGCTCAGTGGCAGAGCAATCGCCTCGTAAGCGATAGGTCGCGGGTTCAATCCCCGCCTCCGGCTCACATCTCCCCGCCCTGTGACAGGGCCATCGGCGCGAAGGCGTTCCGGTACCCAGGCCGTCCGGGCACGGCGGCACCGTCTCTTCAGGCGGCCGGCGCCCGAAGAGACGGTGCCACGGTGGGCGTGCGGCCCGTCACGCGGACTTCGACTCGTCCTCCTGGTCGTGCCCCTCGGCGTCGGCGCCCTCCGCGTCACGCAGCCGCCGGATCGAGGCGAGGATCTCGCGCTCGGCCTCCTTGCGGTCCACCCACGACGCGCCCTCGACGGACTTGCCGGGCTCCAGGTCCTTGTAGACCTCGAAGAAGTGCTGGATCTCCAGGCGGTCGAACTCCGGCAGGTGCCGCAGGTCCCGCAGATGCTCCTGGCGGACGTCGGCGACCGGGACGCACAGGACCTTGTCGTCCGGGCCCTTCTCGTCGGTCATCTCGAACATGCCGATCGTCCGGCACCGCACCAGGCAGCCCGGAAACGTCGGCTCCTCCAGCAGCACGAGCGCGTCCAGTGGGTCGCCGTCGCGCCCGAGGGTCCCCTCGATGAAGCCGTAGTCCGAGGGGTAGTGGGTGGACGTGAACAGCATCCGGTCCAGCCGGATCCGCCCGGTGTGGTGATCCATCTCGTACTTGTTGCGCTGCCCCTTGGGGATCTCGATGGTCACATCGAACTCGAGGTCCACTCCGCTCCCTGTCTCCTTCAATGATCAGGCCCCGCCCGGTCCGTTCCGGACGGCTGCCAGCTGTGCACGTGCTCCTCGGACGGCGGCGGGTGGCCAGACACCGCCACCCGGGTGCCACGGGTACCGACACCGGGCGCCAGCGCCCCGGCACGCGACCCATCCGGCCGTCGCGCCCGAGAACGTCGCCACCCAGTGTCCCGGAAGTCACCCCCAACCGGAGCCACCCGGTCGGCATCGCCACACCTCCGTCCGCCGGACGAGGGTGTAGCCAGGTTCCGGGCGACCGCGACGGCACGAGACCCGGTCGATGGTCAGTGGCGGGGATACCGGGACGGGGGTCCGCACGCCGCCTCGCGCCATACGGTGACACAGCCGCCCGCCCTCTGCCACCGCGGGCGTGCGCGCACGCTCCCGGCCGCTTGGGCCGGTACCCGCTCGCACCTGGCCGAACCCGCCTGAGAGACCCCGACCCGACGTGGCGGGACGGGCTGGGGCGCCAGCTCGGGGGTGCAGGGGTGCGTTGGCAGGGGGAACCCGGGGCATGGGGCACGGAGCACGAACGCGACCGATCCGGGCGGGGTGATCCCGCGCCCGCCGCGGGGTGCGTAGTGTCCGCGAGGTGATGTCCGCCGCGCCGGTCGCCCGCCTGGGAGGGCTGACCGCACTCGCCGGCGCCCTGTTCGCCGGCTCGCTCGCCCCCTCGCCGGGTCCAGGGCCGGGCACCGTCCCGGGGGGCGTCGCCACCCGCCCGGGCAGCGCGGTGCTGGCCAGCCTCGATCCGGCGGCTCCCGCGGCGAGCCCCGCGGCGGTCGCCGCCCGGCTGGCCGCAACGCTTGGCGATCCGATCCTCGCCGGCCCGGCGGCGTTCGTCGTCGACGCGACGACCGGCCAGGTGCTCCTCGACCAGCGCGGCCACGCCCCGGCCACACCGGCCTCGACACTGAAGACGGCCGTCGCCACCGCAGCGCTGGTCACCTTCCCCGACGACCGGCTGCGCACCACAGCGGTCTACAGCCCACCGCCCGGGGGTACCGCGACGGCGCCCGGCGGCACGCTGTGGCTGGTCGGCGGGGGCGACCCGACGCTGACCGCGGCGCCGCGCGGCGGCTACCCGGCCCTGGCCCGGCTCGCCGATCTCGCCGCGCAGGTCCGCGCCGCGGGTATCCGCTCGGTGGCCAGGGTGCTGGGCGACGCGTCCCTGTTCGTCGGCCCGGACCGGGCCCCCGGATGGCGGGACAACTACGTCACGGATGGCGATGTCGCGCCCGTCTCCGCGCTCGAGGTCGACGCGGGACGCTCCGCTCCGGGCGCGGCAGGCCCCCGGGTCCCGGCTCCTCCGGCCACGGCCACCGTCGCCTTCGCCGGCGCGCTCACGGCCGCCGGCATCCAGGTTGGCTCGGTCGGCCTGGGGCGCGCCGAGGCGTCCGCACACCAGGTGGGCGCGGTGGAGAGCCCGCCGGTGCGGGTGCTCGTCGAGAAGATGCTGTCCGAGTCGGACAACGACCTCGCGGAGAGCCTCGGCCGCCTCGTCGCCCGCAGACGCGGCCTGCCGGCGTCCTTCGCCGGCGCCGCCCGGGCCGTCACCGAGACCGTCGCCGGCCTGGGCGTCCCCACGGCGGGCATGACCATCCACGACGTGAGTGGTCTGTCGGCCGACGACCTGATCCCGCCCGCGACGCTCGTCGCCCTGCTGCGGGCCGCCGTGACGCCGGTCCGACCCGAGCTGCGCACCCTGCTCACCGGGCTCCCGGTGGCCGGGTTCTCGGGCACCCTGGGCGATCGCTACGGCACGGTCGACACCGCGGCCGGCGCGGGCGAGGTACGGGCGAAGACCGGCACTCTGCGCAACGTCAGCAGCCTGGCCGGCCAGGTCGTGGATGCGGACGGCCGGCTGCTGCTGTTCGCCTTCCTGTCCCCCGCGGAGGAGGTGGCCGGCACCAAGGCCGCTCTGGACCGGGTCGCGTCGGCACTGGCGGGCTGCGGCTGCCGGCCACCGGCCGCCCCCACGGCCGGACAGCCGTCCACGGCCCGGTAGCGACCCGGTAGCGGGCCGGCAGTGGTCCGTCTGGATGATGATCGCTGGCCGATTGTTGATCCGCTGCCAGCTTCGTCCTGATCCGGGACGTCTGCCGCGGCGGGCAGCCGGATCCGCCGGACTGGCATCGCCGACGCGGAAGCAGACCGCGGGCGAGCCCGGTACGCTCGGATTCGTGGACGCCGAGCTGGTCGACTGGGAACTCGCCGTGACGACGGCGAAGAAGCTGGTCCGCCCCGGCCCGCCGACCACCCGCGAGCAGGCCGGTGTGGTCGTCGCCGAGCTGCGCCGCCTCGCGGTGGAGGCCGAACGGCATGTCGAGGACTACACGCATCTGACGCCCGCGGGCGCGCCCACCCCGATCAACGTGGTGGATCGCCCCGAATGGGTGCGTTCCAACGTGGCCGGTCTGCGGGTGCTGACCGGCCCGCTGCTGAGCCGGCTGTCCGAGCAGCAGCGCGGTTCCTTCTCCACCGCCGTCGGCCGCCGAGTCACCGGCGTGCAGCTCGGCACGGCGCTGGCCTACCTCGCCAGCAAGGTCCTCGGGCAGTTCGAGGTCTTCCTGCCTCCCGAGGAGTACCTGACCGGGTCGGCCGGCGCCGGCGCACCGGACACGGTCGGCCGGCTCAGCCTGGTCGCCCCGAACATCGCCCGGGCCGAGGCGACGATGGGCGTCGTGCCGCGTGACTTCCGGATGTGGGTGTGCCTGCACGAGCAGACCCACCGCAGCCAGTTCACCGCCGTGCCGTGGCTGCGGGGCCACCTCGAGTCCGAGATCACCGCGTTCATCGAGGCGACGGACCTCGATCCGGACGTCCTCGCCGACCGGGTCCGCACCGCGGTGACGGCGCTGCGCGGCGCGGTGTTCGACCGCGGTTCGGACGGCCCGAGCGTCGTGGAGGCCCTGCAGACCCCCGCGCAGCGTGCCGTGCTCGACCGCCTGCAGGCGCTGATGACGCTGCTGGAGGGGCACGCCGACCAGGTGATGGATGCGGTGGGCCCGAAGGTGGTGCCGACGGTCGCGGATATCCGCGCGAAGTTCGAGGGCCGGCGCGACGGCGGTTCCCCGATCGACCGATTCGTCCGACGCCTGCTCGGCCTCGATCTGAAGATGCAGCAGTACCGCCAGGGCGGCGCGTTCGTGCGGGCCGTCGTGGCGGAGTCCGGGGTGGGCGGCTTCAACACGGTCTGGGAGTCCACCGCCACGCTGCCCACCCGGGCCGAGCTGGCAGATCCAACCGCCTGGATGCAGCGCGTGCTGGGCAGCCGCCCGTCCATCTCGGCGTGACCGCCCGGGTCCGCGGGCGCGCCGTCGCCGGCCACCTCCGATCCGGGCCCTCCGCGTGACCTCCATCGTCACGGGCAGTGATGGTGCGGGCGGCGGGGTGCCCGCACGGGCGGGCCGGGCGCCCGACCCCGCGGTCGCCGCCGTCCGGCTCGCGGTCCGCACCGCGGTCGCCGACCTCGATCCCGGGGTCCTGGTGCTCGTCGCCTGCTCGGGCGGTCCTGACTCGCTGGCGCTGGCCTCGGCGCTGGCCTTCGTCGCTCCACGGCGCGCCCTGCGGGCCGGACTGCTCGTCGTCGACCACGGCTGGGACGGCGAGTCCGCCACTCGTGCGCACGGCGTCGCCGATCTCGGTCGCGAGCTCGGGCTGCGGCCGGCCGAGGTGCTGACCGCCCACGCGCCACGCTCGGAGGGCGCGGCGCGCGACGCGCGCCGTGTCGCCCTGCTCGGCGCCGCCGAGCGGCTTGGTGCCGGTGCTCTGCTGCTCGGGCACACCCTGGACGACCAGGCGGAGACGGTGCTGCTGCGGCTCGCCCGGGGCTCCGGCGCCCGCTCGCTCGGCGGCATGCGCCCTCAGGACGGTCTGCTGCGCCGCCCCCTGCTCGGCCTGCGGCGCGCCGCCACCCGGGCCGCCTGCTCGGCGCAGGGCCTCACCGCCTGGGACGACCCGACGAACAGCGACCCGGCGTTCACCCGAGCCCGGGTCCGCCACCGCGTCCTCCCACTGCTGGAGGCGGAGCTCGGGCCGGGGATCGCGGAGTCGCTGGCCCGCGGCGCCGACCTGCTGCGTGCCGACGCGGACACTCTGGACGCGACCGCGCTGGCGCGCTATGAGGCCACTGCCACCCCGGTCCCGCCGCAGGGTGGAGAGGTGGGGTTCGAGGTCTCGGCGCTCGCGGCGATGCCCGCGGCGATCCGCGGTCGGGTGCTGCGCCGCGCCGCTCTGGAGGTCGGCGCCTCCGCCTCGGCGCTGCGGGCCGAGCACGTCTGGGCGGTCGAGGAACTGGTGACCCGATGGCGCGGCCAGAAGCCGGTACCGCTGCCGTCGGGGGTTCTGGCGCGCCGCTGGGAGAACCGGATCACACTGTCCGGGCCGGTGCACACGGAGGAGGACGATCAGGTGAGCCAGGCCGCGACGACCACGCCCGACGCTGGCCGACCGCGCGGGGACGCGCCGCCGGCCAGCCCCCATCCCGACATCGACGAGGTGCTGGTCACCGCGGACGAGATCGCCGCGAAGATCCGCGAGCTCGCGGCCCGGGTCGACGCCGACTACGCCGGCCGGGAGATCCTGCTGGTCGGCGTCCTCAAGGGCGCCGTGATGGTGATGGCGGACCTGTCCCGGGCGCTGAGCGTGCCGCTGACCATGGAGTTCATGGCCGTTTCCTCGTACGGGTCGTCGACGTCCTCCTCGGGTGTGGTGCGCATCCTCAAGGACCTGGACCGCTCGATCGAGGGGCGTGACGTGCTCGTCGTCGAGGACATCATCGACTCCGGGCTCACGCTGTCCTGGCTGCTGAAGAACCTTCGCTCGCGGGGCCCGGCGTCCCTGGAGGTGCTCGCGCTGTTCCGCAAGCCGGAGGCGATCACCGTCGACGTCGACGTCCGCTATGTCGGTTTTGATATTCCCGGTGCTTTCGTCGTGGGCTACGGCCTCGACTACTCGGAGTACTACCGCACCCTTCCCTTCGTCGGAACGCTGACGCCGGCCGCGATCGAACGCGGCGCGCGGGACTGACGCCAGGCGCCCGGCGCACACCCGTGCATCCCCGGGTCGCCCGGGCTGGAACAGCACAGGCCGCCGGTCCGTTGGTCGGATGTACGCGCGGTGAGGCGCGCGCACCGGCGGTACCCTCGGCACAAGGGAATCCCGATCGAGGGCAGTACACACGTCAGGAGGGTGGAGCGCTCGTGTCCGGCGCTCCAGACAGATGACTCCAAGAAGAATCTTCCGCGGCTGGGTGCCACTGCTGCTCCTGGTCCTGTTCGTGATCATCCTCACGACGGGCGTCCTGTCGGGTCCCAGTGAGTACGGCAAACGTGACCTGAACTTCGTCCAGCAGCAGATAGACGACGGCCAGGTCTCCAAGGCCAAGATCCAGGACTCCAAGCAGCTCATCCAGATCCAGACGAAGGACGGCCGCAAGTACGAGTCGTCCTATGTCAGTGAACAGGGTGTCGTTCTCGCCAACGAGCTGCGCAACAAGCGCGTCGCGTACGACGTCTCGGTCGACCGCGGAAACATCCTGGTCTCCCTCCTGCTCAACCTGCTGCCCGTGCTGCTCGTGGTGCTGCTGCTGTTCTTCTTCATGAACCAGATGCAGGGCGGCGGCAACCGGGTCATGAACTTCGGCAAGTCCAAGGCCAAACTGGTGAGCAAGGACACGCCGAAGACGACCTTCGCCGACGTCGCGGGCGCGGACGAGGCCATCGAGGAGCTCCAGGAGATCAAGGAGTTCCTGGAGAACCCGAGCAAGTTCCAGGCGATCGGCGCGAAGATCCCCAAGGGCGTCCTGCTCTACGGGCCGCCGGGTACCGGTAAGACCCTGCTCGCGCGGGCGGTGGCCGGCGAGGCCGGCGTGCCGTTCTACTCGATCTCCGGTTCCGACTTCGTCGAGATGTTCGTCGGTGTCGGCGCCAGTCGGGTCCGGGACCTGTTCGAGCAGGCCAAGGCCAACGCTCCGGCCATCATCTTCGTCGACGAGATCGACGCGGTGGGCCGGCACCGCGGCGCCGGGCTAGGCGGTGGTCACGACGAGCGCGAGCAGACCCTCAACCAGCTCCTCGTCGAGATGGACGGCTTCGACGTCAAGGGCGGGGTCATCCTGATCGCCGCGACGAACCGGCCCGACATCCTCGACCCCGCGCTGCTGCGCCCCGGCCGTTTCGACCGGCAGATCGTCGTCGACCGGCCTGACCTGCTCGGCCGCGAGGCGATCCTGCGGGTACACGCGAAGGGCAAGCCCATCGGCCCGGACGCCGACATGACGGTCATCGCCCGGCGGACACCTGGGTTCACCGGCGCGGACCTCGCGAACGTGCTCAACGAGGCGGCACTGCTGGCCGCCCGGTCGAACCTGAAGTTCATCTCCTCGGCGCTGCTGGAGGAGGCCATCGACCGCGTCATGGCCGGCCCGGAGCGCAAGACCCGGGCGATGAGCGACAAGGAGAAGAAGCGTATCGCCTACCACGAGGGCGGGCACGCCCTCGTCGCGCACGCGCTGCCGAACTCCGACCCGGTGCACAAGGTCACGATCCTTCCCCGCGGCCGGGCGCTCGGCTACACCATGCAGCTCCCTCTGGAGGACAAGTACCTGTCGACCCGGTCGGAGATGCTCGACCGGCTCGCGGTTCTGCTCGGTGGCCGCACTGCGGAGGAGCTCGTCTTCCACGACCCGACGACGGGCGCGAGCGACGACATCGAGAAGGCCACCCAGATCTCCCGGGCGATGATCACCCAGTACGGGATGAGCGACAAGCTCGGCGCGATCAAGTTCGGCACCGAGAACAGCGAGGTCTTCCTCGGCAAGGAGGTCGGGCACCAGCGCGACTACTCCGAGGAGGTCGCCAGCGAGATCGACGTCGAGGTCCGGCGCCTCATCGAGGCGGCCCACGACGAGGCCTGGGAAATCCTGGTCACCTACCGTGATGTTCTGGACAACCTCGTTCTGCGCCTGATGGACACCGAGACACTGAGCAAGGACGAGGTCGCCGAGATCTTCGCGACGGTGCAGAAGCGCCCGGTGCGCGGCATCTACACCGGTGTCGGCCGGCGGATCCCGTCCGACCGCCCGCCGGTACAGACCCCGGCCGAGCTCGGTCTCGTCTCCTCCGGAGTCGCCGACCTGGTGAAGGACCCGGCGCATGGCCGGGGCACCGGCAATGGCGCGTCGGGCAATGGTGCGTCGGGTGCCGACTCGGCCGGGCCTGCGCACGGTGGCCCCGGTGGGGGCATCGCCCCGGGTGGCGGTCCAGGCGGCGTGGGACCGGTTCCGGGCGGAATCGGTGGCCCGACCGGGAATGGCGGGCCGGCCGGCCATGGTTATCCCCAGGGCCAGGGAGGCTATCCCCAGGGCCAGAGTTACCCGCAGGGCCAGGGCGGCTATCCGCAGGGCCCGGGGTACCCCCAGGGCCGGCCGCCGGCGACCGGAGGTGGTGACACCCCGCCCGACGGTCCGCGGATCGCCAATCCGTGGGCGCCGCCGACCTGGCCGAACGACGACGAGAGGAGACGCCGTTGACGCCCGATTCCCAGAACGGGTTCACCTCGACGGAGGAGGGGGTGCGCGAGGTGGCCGCCACGGGATCGAGCGAGTTCGGCATCCCAGGGTCAGGCTCCACGGGCAATGGCACGGGTGGGGTCGTGGCCGTGCCCTCACATGATCGAGGCCGACCCCGCCAGGTCCGTCCGTTCGACCACGACCGGGTGGCGCGCGCGGTGCGCGAGCTGCTGATCGGTATCGGCGAGGATCCCGACCGGGAGGGTCTGCGCAAGACCCCGGACCGGGTCGCCCGCGCCTACCGGGAGGCCGTCGAGGGCCTCGGCCGCGAGCCGACCGAGGTGCTCACGACGGTCTTCGACGAGGGTCATGACGAGATGGTGCTCGTCCGCGACATCGACTTCTCGTCGCTGTGCGAGCACCACCTGGTCGTGTTCTCCGGGCAGGCACACGTCGCCTACATCCCGAACAACAAGGGCCAGATCACCGGCCTGTCGAAGCTCGCCCGGCTGGTGGATCTCTACGCCCGCCGCCCTCAGGTCCAGGAGCGGTTGACCTCGCAGATCGCCGACGCCCTCGTCGACGTGCTGGAGCCTCGAGGGGTGATGGTGGTCGTCGAGGCCGAGCACCTGTGCATGTCGATGCGAGGTGTGCGCAAGCCGGGAGCAACCACCGTGACCTCCGCGGTGCGCGGGCAGTTCCTCAGCACCGCGACCCGCAACGAGGGCATGTCCCTGATCCTGCGAGGCGGCCGCCGCCACTAGCCAGCTCGCCGAGAGATCACCCCGCCAGGCCGGCCCGGGACAACACCCGGCGCCGGCCTCGCGGCTTTCCGGCCCGGGCCGGGGCCGGCCCCACTACAGGCGGCAGGCCTGGATGCCGGACACCAGGATGCCGCGGGCACCCAGATCCCACAGATCGTCCATAGTCCGGTTCACCTCGGCGCGGGGCACCATCGCCCGCACGGCCACCCACTCCTCCCGCTGCAGCGGGGAGATCGTCGGCGACTCGTAGCCCGGCGTGATCTCGCAGGCCTTCTCCAGCACCGCCGACGGCACGTCGTAATCCATCATCACGTACCGGCGGGCGACCAGAACGCCCTGCACGCGGCGCAGCAGACGCTCGTGCGCCCCGGTCAGCACCGCTCCCCGCTTGGCGATGACGATCGCCTCCGAGCGCAGCACCGGCTCACCGAGCAGCTCGAGACCCGCCGCCCGCAGGGTGCGACCTGTTTCCACCACATCGGCCACCGCATCGGCCACGCCGAGGCGCACAGCGGTCTCCACCGCGCCGTCGAGGGTGACGATGCCGGCCGGGGTGATGCCACGCCCGGCGAGGTCCGCCCGCACGAGCGTCGGGAAGGAGGTCGCGATCCGCTGCCCCTGCAGCTGGGCGACCTCGGTGAGGGCCCCCTCGGGAACGGCGTAGCGGAAGGTGGCGTGCGCGTAGCCCAGCGGCAGCAGCTCCTCCGCCGCCGCGTTGCTGTCCAGCAGCAGGTCCCGCCCGGTGATCCCAAGATCGAGACGCCCCGACCCGACGTAGACGGCGATGTCACGCGGCCGCAGGAAGAAGAACTCGATGTCGTTCTCGACATCGGTGATCACCAGTTCCGCCGCCTCGCGCCGGGCGTTGTAGCCGGCGTCGGCGAGCAACTGGCTGGAGGCCGCGGACAGCGACCCCTTGTTCGGAACGGCGATACGCAGCATCGTCACTACTCAGCGTCTACAGAGGACTCAGTGTCTACCGAGGCCACAGGAATGGACCGGGAGGGACTCACAGGTGGGAGTATACGTCGTCCAGTGAAAGGCCCAGCGAAATCATCATCAGCTGACTCCAGTAGAGCAGCTGGGAGATCTCCTCCGCCGCTCTCTCCCGCCCTTCGTGCTCCGCGGCCATCCAGGCTTCGGCGGCCTCCTCGACGAGTTTCTTGCCGAGATGATGAACACCCTTGTCGAGAGCGGCGACAGTACCCGATCCCGGCGCCCGGCGCTGCCATTTGTCGGCGACCTCGGCAAAGAGTTCGTCGAAGGTTTTTGCGGTGGATGCTTTCGCCGCGCCGTTCCGGGGCGCACCGAGCGGGGACGGCTGCGCCGATTCTCCCGCCGCGGCCGGCAGCGCGACATCCCCGGACGGCGACGAGCCGGGCCGATCGGCAGGAACCATGACCGGCATGCTACCCGCCGCGACGACATCCCCGGACTGCCCGACGGGATCCCCGGACTGCCCGACGGGCGCCGGCGGCCCTGCGCGGCCACCGTCCGTGCAGGCAGGCCTCCATGCCACCGAACCGGGTCCACCCGGCCCGGTTTTGCTGGTTGACTGGACGACTGTGTTGGCTCCCGCGCTCGTCGCCACGGATCTGGACGGCACGCTGATCCGCAGCGACGGCACCGTCTCGGCCCGTACGCGCGCCGCGTTGGGCCGGGTGCGGCGCTGCGGGGTGACGATCGTTTTCGTGACCGGCCGCCCCAGCCGGGTGATGGCGGGCATCGCCGCCCAGACGTCGGCGTCCGGCCTCGCCATCTGCGCCAACGGCGCCCTGGTCTTCGATCTTGATGCCGGGGTCGCGGTCAGCCACCGATACCTGGAATCCGCCACCGCGCTGCGGCTCGCGCAGGCCATCCGCGCCCTGGTGCCCGACGCGGCGTTCGCCGTCGAGAGCGGGGTGCGGTTCGGCCGGGAGCCGGCCTTCGAGACGATGTGGCCGGACCCGCAGGAGCTCGTCGCCGCGTTCCCCGAGCTGCTCGGGACGCTGCCGGCCACGAAACTGCTGGTCCGGCGGGGCGGGCGCCCCTTCACCGAGGTCTACGACGTGATCGTGGAGCTGGCCGGCGCGGACGCGGTGGTCACCACGTCCAGCACGGACCTGGTCGAGATCGCCGGGCCGGGGGTGTCGAAGGCGGTGGCACTCGCGGAGCTGGCCGCGCAGCGCGGGGTGAGCGCCAGCGACGTCGTCGCCTTCGGAGACATGCCGAATGATCTGCCGATGTTCGCCTGGGCTGGGCACGCCGTGGCCGTGGCGAACGCGCATCCCGACGTGCTCGCCGCCGCCGACGAGATCACGACGTCGAACGATGACGATGGCGTCGCCCTCGTCCTGGAACGGCTGTTCCCGACCGGGTGAGCGGGTGGAGAGCCGGCACGCGGGGCGCCTTCGCCGTCGACATCATCCAGGCTGGAAGGCCGCGCACGGTATGAGGAAGAAGAGATAAAAAAGGACAACCGATCATCGATTCCCCGGAGATGAATCCAGGGAAGGGCGCCGAGGGAAACGTACGGTTCTCCGAATGGGAACCGTCTTTTTCCCTCGGCACCACGTGGCCGCGAACTGGCTACGAAGGCGATCTGACCCTGTTCGCCGGACATGGACCCGCCGCACGGCGTGATCCCGCGGGCCGACGACACGGACGGCCCCGACGACGCCGACAGCAGAGCGGCGTCGTCGACAGAACACCGACACCGACACCGACGAGGTGACCGAACAGACGAGACCGACGAGACGACACCGATGACCACAGGGGCGACACCGATGACGACAGGTCGGCGCCGCCCCGGGGTCCGGGGCGGTCCAGGATAGGGGCATGGCCACTTCCGTCCATCAGGATCCGGCCGCGTCCGGCCTGCCCGCGCACGAGATCGACGCCGAGTTCCTCGCGCTCCCCCGATCCGCGCTCACCGACGCCGCCCTGCAGACCGCGCGCGATCTGGGTGCCTCCCACGCGGACATCCGTATCGAACGGCTGCGAGAGTCCGCGCTGTCCTTCCGCGACGCCGCCCTGGAGAGTCGCCACGAGGGCGCGACCCTGGGCCTGGCCGTGCGGGTGGTCCACGAGGGCGCCTGGGGCTTCGCAGCCGGAGTGGACCTCACCCCCGACGAGGCGGTGCGACTCGCCCGGGAGGCGGTCGCGATGGCCCGGGTCGCCGCGCCGCTGAACTCCGAGCCCGTCGAGCTCGCCAGCGAGCCGGCGCACCGCGACGCGGTCTGGGTCTCGGCCTACGCGGCGGACCCGTTCGCCGTCGACGCCCGGGAGCGGGTCGAACGGGTCGGCGGCCTGTGCCGGGCGCTGTACGCCGCCCAGGACGTCGACCACGTCGAGGGGCACTTCGAGGCGGTGCTGGAGAACAAGCACTACGCCGACCTCGCCGGCACCTCGACCACCCAGCAGCGGGTGCGGGTGCTGTGCCAGATCGAGGCGACCCGGGTCGATCCGGGCGGCGGCTTCGAGTCGATGCGGACCATCGCCCCGCCGGTGGGCCGGGGCTGGGAGTGGATGGTGGCGGGGCCCGCCGCCGGCTGCTGGGACTGGGACGGCGAGATCGACCTCATCCCCGGGTTGCTGGCGGAGAAGGCGAAGGCGTCCTCGGTCGAGCCGGGGCCCTACGACCTGGTGATCGACCCGTCGAACCTGTGGCTGACGATCCACGAGTCGGTCGGACACGCCACCGAGCTCGATCGGGCGCTCGGCTACGAGGCGGCCTACGCCGGCACCTCGTTCGCCACCCTGGACCAGCTCGGCGCGCTGCGCTACGGCTCACCGGCGATGACGGTCACCGGGGACCGCACGGCCCTGCACGGCCTGGCCACCATCGGCTACGACGACGAGGGGGTGCAGACGCGGCGCTTCGACATCGTCCGCGACGGCACCCTCGTCGGCTACCAGCTGGACCGGGCGATGGCGGCCCGCAACGCGGGCGTCCTCGGCGTCGAGCGGTCCAACGGCTGCGCCTTCGCCGACTCCCCGCACCACGTGCCGATCCAGCGGATGGCGAACGTGTCGCTGCTACCGGCGCCCGGCGGCCCGTCCACCGAGGAACTGATCGGCCGGGTCAAGCACGGCATCTACATCGTCGGCGACAAGAGCTGGTCGATCGACATGCAGCGATACAACTTCCAGTTCACCGGTCAGCGGTTCTACGAGATCCGCGACGGGCGGATCGTCGGCCAGCTGCGCGACGTCGCCTACCAGGCGACGACGACCGACTTCTGGGGCTCGCTGGAGGCCGTCGGCGGTCCCGAGACCTACCTGCTCGGCGGCGCGTTCAACTGCGGCAAGGGCCAGCCCGGCCAGGTCGCCGCCGTCAGCCACGGCTGCCCGTCGGCGCTGTTCCGCGGGGTCAACGTCCTCAACACCCGGCGGGAGGCCGGCCGATGAGCCAGGTGACCGGAACCGACAGCCCCGCGCGCTCCGAGGACCGGGCCGCGGGAGTGGCGGAGCCCGCCGCCGCGATCGTCGAGCGCGCGCTGGAGCTCTCCCGTGCCGACGCGTGCGTGGTGATCGCTAGCGAGTCCAGCACGGTGAACCTGCGCTGGGCCAACAACACCCTGACCACCAACGGGTCGAGCCGCGACCGGTCGATCACCATCATCAGCGTCGTCGGCCGCTCCTTCGGCGTGCGGACCGCCTCCACGATCGACACTCCGCCCCGCCCGACCGGGCAGCTCCCTGCCGAGCAACCCCCGGCCGACCATCCGAGCGACGCCGACGGGCTCACCGCGCTGGTCCGCGCCGCCGAGGAGGCCGCGCGCGAGGCGGCCGACGCCGAGGACTACGCCGACCTGCTCGGGCCGGCCACCGCCGGGGTGGCAGGTGATGGCGACAGTTTCACCGAGCCCGCGGCGCGCACCGGCACCGCGGTGTTCTCGGCGTTCGCCCGCGACCTGGCCGAGGCCTTCGGCGCCGCCCGGGCGTCGGACCGGAGGCTGTTCGGCTTCGCCGAGCACCAGGTGACCACCACCTGGCTCGGCACCTCCACGGGGCTGCGCCTGCGGCACTCCCAGCCGACGGGCAGCGTCGAGTGGAACGCCAAGAGCGTCGCGCCGGGCGGCTCCGTGTGGCACGGCCAGGCGACCCGCGACTTCACCGATGTGGATGTCGCCGCCACCGACGCCCTGCTGCGCTCCCGGCTGGCCTGGTGCGAGCGCTCCGTCGACCTGCCCGCGGGCCGGTACGAGACGCTGCTGCCGCCGTCCGCCGTCGCCGACCTGATGGTCAACCTGTACTGGTCGGCGGCGGGCCGGGACGCCGCCGAGGGGCGGACGGTGTTCAGCCGGGCGGGTGGCGGGACCCGCGTCGGGGAGTCCGTCGGGCCCGCCGGGCTGCGGCTGTCCAGCGACCCCGCCGACCCGGAGCTCGCCACTGCCCCGTTCGTCACGGCCGCGTCGTCCTCGGCGATGTCCAGTGTGTTCGACAACGGCCTGGCGCTGGGTGCCACCGACTGGATCCGCGACGGCGCACTGGCCGCCCTCGTCCAGACCCGCGCGTCGGCCCGCGCCGCCGAAGTCCCGGTCACCCCGATGATCGAGAACCTGATCCTGGACGCCGGCGGGACCGCGTCACTGGACGAGCTGATCGCCTCGACCAGGCGCGGCCTGCTGCTGACCAGCCTGTGGTACATCCGCGACGTCGACCCGGAGACGCTGCTGCTCACCGGGCTCACCCGCGACGGCGTCTACCTGGTGGAGAACGGCGAGGTCACCGGCGCGGTGAACAACTTCCGGTTCAACGAGTCGCCGGTGGACCTGCTGAGCCGCATCGCCGAGATCGGCGCGACCACCCGTACCCTCCCCCGCGAGTGGGCGGACTGGTTCACCCTGGCCCGGATGCCCCCGGTCCGCGTCCCCGATTTCAACATGAGCTCCGTCAGCCCGGCGAACTGACGCCACCGCCGCAGCGGCACTCCGCCTCGGTGGTGCCGCCGCGGTGGTGCCGCCGCGGTGGTGCCGCCGCGGTGGTGGCATGCCGCCCGGGGCTCGCCGTCAGAGGTACGCGCCGCGGCCGAACGTGTCGCCGCCCGGGGGCTGCTGACCGCCCTGCCCGCTGGGCAGGGCCCGGCGGCGCATCTCCTCCAACTGGGCGCGAGCCGCCATCTGCTGGGCGAACAGCGCCGTCTGCAGGCCATGGAACAGGCCCTCCAGCCAGCCGACCAGCTGCGCCTGGGCAATCCGCAGCTCGCCGTCGGAGGGGGTGTGCGACTCGTCGAAGGGCAGGGACAGCCGCTCCAGCTCCGCGCGCAACTCCGGGGCCAGGCCATCGGAGAGCTCCCGGATGGAGCTGCGGTGGATCTCGCGCAGCCGCACCCGGCTGGCGTCGTCCAGCGGCGCGGCGCGGACCTCCTCCAGCAGCTGCTTGATCATGGTGCCAATGCGCATCACCTTGTCGGGCTGGGAGACCAGGTCTGCGACAGGGTTGCCGCCCTTGGTCGAATCCTCGTCCGCGCCGGCGGCCGCGGTGGTGGGCCCGCTGTGGAGTCCGAGCACCGAGGGCTCGGCCTGGTGCAGGGCACCGTCCGGCCCGACGACCACGACGCGGGGTTCCGGTTGATCCGTCATGACCCCTATCCTGCCCCGTCCGGCGCCGGCACACGGCCGCGGCCGCGGTACCCGACGGCTCCGACCGCCCCGCCCGGTACCACCACGCCGAGACCATGCCACGATCCCCCGGACCCGGTGATCGTCCGCGTTCCGCGGAACGCGCGGGGCGGCCCCGAAGCCATCCGTCAGCGCGGGATGGTGAGGATCACCTTGCCGACGTGGCCCAGCTCGGCGATGTGGCGGTGCGCGGCGACCACGTCGGTGATCGGCACGACTCGGTCGATGACCGGGCGGATCTCACCCCGCTCGACCGCCGGCCAGACCTCCGAGCGGACGGCGGCGACGATCGCCGCCTTCTCCTCGATCGACCGGGCCCGCAGCGAGGCCGCGTGCACCGCGGCCCGCCGGGCCAGCAGCGCGCCCAGGTTGAGCTCGCCCTTCACCCCGCCCTGCAGACCGATGACGACGAGCCGGCCGCCGACGGCCAGCAGCTCGACGTTGCGCGGCAGGTAGGCGGCGCCCATGTTGTCGAGGATCACGTCCGCGCCGTGCCCCTCGGTGGCCTCCCGGACGACCGTGACGAAGTCCTCGTCGCGGTAGGAGACGGCCACGTCGGCACCGAGCTCGCGCACCCGCTCGAGCTTCGCGGGCGTGCCGGCGGTGGTGGCGATGACCGCGGTGGGGCGCAGCGCGCGGACCGCCTGGATGGCGAACGTGCCGATCCCGGACGCGCCGCCGTGGACCAGGAAGACCTCACCGTCCCGCAGCGCGGCGAGGCCGAACACCGTGGAGTGCACGGTGCAGGCGACCTCCGGCAGCGCCGCCGCCTCGAGGAGCTCGACTCCCGCCGGCACCGGCAGCACCTGGCTGACCGGCACGTTCACCCGGGTCGCATAGCCACCGCCGGGGAGCAGCGCGCACACCTGTGTGCCGACCTCGATGACGTCACCGGCGCCGGGGCCGACCGCGGCCACGTGGCCGGAGCACTCCAGCCCGATGATCTCGGACGCGCCGGGCGGCGGCGGGTAGAAGCCCTGTCGCTGCAGCAGATCCGCCCGGTTGACCGCGGAGGCGACCACGTCGATCGCGACCTCGCCGGGGCCGGGCGGCGGCGGGTCCGCCACGATCGACCAGGACATGACCTCAGGGCCACCAGGGGCCGCCACCGTCACCGCGTACACCCGTCCACGCTACGACGCCGCACGCCCACCCGCGCGCGGCAGGCAGCCCAGCGCGCCGGGCCGGCCCGGTGTCGACTACCAGCGATCGCGGTGCAGGACGGACTCCAGCGGTTCGCGGGTGGCGGGGCGGAAGTCCGTCCCGAGGGTGTGGGCCACGGGCAGCAGCACGCCCTGGCTGACGCCCGGCGGGATGCCGAGCAGGTCGCCGACCTCGTCGGCGTACCGCAGGTGCAGCGTCGTCCAGGCGCTGCCGAGGCCTCGGGCGCGCAGGGCCAGCATGAAGCTCCACGCCGCCGGGAACAGCGATCCCCAGAAGCCGGCCTGCTGGCGTGGCGGGATCTTCTCCACGTCACCGGTCTGGCAGCCGAGCACGAGAACGGGCACCCGGTGCAGGTTCTCCGCGAGGTAGCGGGCGGAGGCACCGATCCGCGCCTGGGTGGACGGCTGCGACTCCCCCGCCGCGGCGCCATCGAGCTCGGCCTCCCGGGCCGCCAGGTACGGCAGCGCGGCGCGGCGGTAGTAGTCGGCGATGCCGGCGCGCAGCCCCGGATCTGTCACGACGACCCAGTGCCAGGCCTGGTTGTTGGAGCCTGACGGTGCCTGCAGCGCGATCCGCAGGCACTCCTCGACGATCTCCGGCTCGACCGGGCGGTCGAGATCGAGACGGCGCCGCACGCTGCGGGTGGTGGTGAGCACCTCGTCCGGGGTGAGGCCGAGCTGGGTCACGATGGCGACTCCTTCGTCCTGCCGCACAGGCCGGGGCGAGCGCGCCCGGCGCCGGTCAGACCGGCTCGGGCTCGGGCTCCGCCGGTGCGGGTTCGGTGTAGGGCGAGGGCTCGTGCGGTGCGGGTGGCAGGTCCGGGGTGTCGGGCAGCAGCGGACCTGGGTCATCGGGGATGGGCGCGTCCGGGTCGAGCGGCGGCGGAGGCGAGCCCGGGCGATGTGGGCGGACGCCACCGTGAGGGGCCGTCCCGAGGCCGGGCCGGCTGGTCGACATGAACGGGCTGGACATAGAACCCGCCGTACCCGGCGGACGGAGCCGCGGAAACATCGTCCCAGCATCCCATGCCCAGCGGGACGCCATGCGCGAAGCCCGCAGCTTCCCCGGGCGGGACCGTCAGCTCGCACCGCATCATCCAGCAATCATCGATGTGGCCACATACACACAATGACATCCATGCATGGACAACAATTCACGCCAGTTACCCACGGAAGTCCATCAGATGACGGCGGATCCGGGCCACGGCCGGGCAAGTCCGGCGCTCAGCAGTCTGACCTGCGCTTCCACCATAGAGGTAACGGGCCGTCACGGCGCGAGATCGGTGTCGTCCGTTGTGAGGCTTCCTGGCCGTATCGCCGTATTAACGTCGACGCCATCGATCACCACCGAAGAGCCACTCCCGAACACCGGTCCAGCCGCTAGCGTCATACGCACATCACCCTGCACTCATGCCTCTCAGCAAGCAGCAACACACGACCACAGCATCGACTGTCTGGCCGGCCCCGGGGATGCGCCGGCCAGGACGGGCCCGGGGAGCGTGCCAGTGGAAGCGGTCGCGACCGACGACGAGCACGAACATCCCCCCAGCAGGGCGGAGTTCCGTGCCTTCTTCGAACGCCACCATCGCGAGCTGAGTCGCTTCGCGTACCTGCTCACGGGCGACCGAGACGCCGCGGACGACATCACCGCGGACGCCCTGACCGCCGCCTGGACCCACTGGGACCGGGTGCGCGCGGCGGACCTGCCGCTCGCGTACGTACGCCGGATCGTGGCGAACCTCGCCGCGGACCGCGTCCGCAAGGTCGTCCGGGAACGGCGCGGGCTGCTCGCTCTCGGTGAGCGGGCGGAGCGCTCCGCGCCGGTGCCGGACGTTCCCGCCGTCGTGGACCTGCGGACGGCGCTGATGATGCTGCCCCCCGGCAAGCGTGCCTGCGTGGTGCTGCGCTACGCCTTTGATCTGTCGGAAGGGGAGACCGCCCGCACGCTCGGTATCTCCGTGGGGACGGTGAAGAGCCAGACCGCCCGGGGCGTCGCCGACCTCGAGCGCATCCTCGCGGGCACCGAGCTGCCACCCGCCGCGTCGACCACACAGGAGGTAACGCCTCGCATGGGCCCCGGCCACAGCGGCACCGCGCGCAGCGGCACGGCGCGCTCCGGCGGCTCCCGCTCCGCCGGCTCACGCACCGGGACCCGCCGGTCCGGCCGCCAGCGCGGTGGCGGCTCCGGCGAGCCCGCCGGCCCGGGCCTGTCGACCTGCGCGCAGGTGCGAGCGACGGAACCGGTCGGCGACGGCCAGCCACTCGGCGGGCAGACATCGTCCGCCGAGGCTCGCGCCGGCGCCGGACCGCTGCCAGGCCCCGACCGGGCCGCCTGGTCCGAACCCCACCCGCCCGCAAGCCCGCAGCCCTCGCCGGAGCCGCGCCGTTCGCCTGAGCCGCGGTCCTGGTCCGAGCCGCGAACCTGGTCCGAGCCGCGAACCTGGTCCGAGCCGCGAACCTGGTCATGGTGGCGGGTCGGCGAGGCATAGATGGCACCCGGGACGTCGGACTTCGAGGGACCCGACAACCTCTCGCCACGGAGCTCCGGGGACGCGCACGGCGGAAGCCGCGGATCGCGCGGCGCGGGCGGGCCGCAGAGCGGCCGAGGTGTTGGGCGGCGCGGCCGGGTCCTGGCCCGCTCCAGCCGGGACGGACCCGCCTGGGCGAGCGGCGCGTTTCCCGACGAGCTACGCGGCCTGCTGCGTACCGAGATGAGCCTGCACGAGCCCAACTCCGACCTGATCCGCCACCGGTTCTCCGCCGCCGTGGCGGCAGCACCTCGAACAGGCTCGGCCGTAAGCGATCCCTACGCGACTGATCCACATGCGTTCGACGCCGACGCCGGTACCTCCGTCCGCACAGGCTTCGGCTTCGACGTCGGCACTGGCTTCGAGGACCTGTGCCGGCCGATCGATCTCGGCGAGGACGCCGATCAGGTCAGTGGGGACGCGCCCGAGGCGGAATCCCACTCCGGCGCGCAGGCGCACCCCTGGAGCGACCTCGCTCCGGACGACTCGTCGCCGGGGCTCCCCGCGAGGGTGGCAGCGCCCTCGCGGGAGGCGCGGGACGCGGAGGCGGGCCCGGGCGCGGATCCACACCCGGGAACCGCGCCGCTGCCGCTGTACGGCGACGCCGGTCGGAGCGGCCGGCGGGCGGCGGATGGCCGGCGGCGGCCGGCGGGACGCGGGTCCCCGCGCGGCGGGCGCCGTCCTGCAACGGGCCGCCGGCGTGCCGGGGCTCTCGTCGGGGTGGTCGTCGCGGTGCTGACCCTCTCGGTGGCCGCGGCGTTGGCACTGCTGGGCATGCCTGGGCGGGGATCGCCGAAGCCCACGGTCACCACGGTCACCGCGCCGCCGCATCCCACCACCGTGCCCTGGCCGACGGGCAGTGCGTCGGGCCCGCCGTCGCGCCAGCCCGAAGTGCCCGCCCCAACCCTGGCCAGCGGCGGCGTCAATGGTCAGGCTGGCTCGGCCGGCCCGGCCCGCACCCCCTCGGCCACCAGCGGGGCGAGGCCCGAAAGCACCCGCGCACCGGCACGACCGGGCGCCACTTCCGTGCCCGGCGCCTCCGGACCCGCAGCCACCGACCCGCGCGCGCCCGGCACGGGCACGGGCGGCTCCACCGGCATCTACGCCAGCGCCGCCGGCACGGTCCCGGCCGGCACCCGCGTCCAGATCCCCACCAACGTGGTGGACTGGTCGCTGTTCGGCAACGGGTGGGGCGGCGTGAGCGCCCGCGCCGCCCGGGCGGTTCCGCAGCTCGTCGCCAACGTCACGGGCACGCCCGTCACGTCCCCCTGGGGCTTCGACTGGATGGACGGGACCCCGACGCTGATCGGCAGCGACGAGACGCAGCGACTGGCGGTACAGGGCACGGCGCGGCTGTCCACCTTCATCACCGAGAGCCGGCAACTGGACGTCTATCTGGGCTCGTCAACGGGTCAGGTGCAGGTCACGATCTCGTCGATCGCCGACACCCGGACCTTCACCGTCGCGCTGCCCGCCGCGCTAGACGGCACCGCCCAGGACGCGCGGGTCACCCTGACCCTGCCGGGCCGGATCGGCGCCACCGCCGTGTCGATCTCCGCCGGCGACGCGCCGTGGACGCTGGCGGCGGCCATCCTGCGATGACCCGAACAGGACCATGGCCCGAGCAGTGCCCTGATCCGGACAGGGCCACCCGATTGGGCCATTGCCAGACGACGCCATACAACTCCAACGCACCAACTACCCTGTTTGGGTGATCTCACGACGGATCGCCAGAGAATCCAAAAAAAACTCGTCATGGGCGGCAACCAAACACCCCCGCCGCACGACCTACCCTATGAACGCCATTCCGGCCCCCGCGCCAGGAGGTCCGGCGGTGTTCCGGCCCGAACGTCCGACTAACCCCCCCCAGCCGGGCGGGCAGGGCCGCGCGATATCGGGGCTGGCCGGTCAGGCCAAGGCCGGCCAGCCCCAACCATCTCCATGCCGGCATGCCTCGACGCCGGCCACTTCCATGCCGGCCCCGCCTCCACGCCGGCCGCCTCGGCACCAGCCGCCTCCATGCCAGCGGTCTCGACCCTGGCCATCTCCATGCCGGTGCCGCCACCGTGGTGCCTCTGCGTACCGCCCAGGTCAGTGATGCGTGTGACCCTGGTCGCCCGGAGCCCACCACCAGCCCCCGCCGAGGGGAACCCGAGAGGTAGCGTCGACAGCGTGCGTCGGCTGTTGTTGGCACCCTCCTGGATCGCGCGGCACCTGCTCGCGCTCGGCCTGGTCGCCCTGTTCATCCGGATGGGCATCTGGCAGCTGTCCAAGGGCGAGTCCGCCCAGGGCACGCTGCAGAACCTCTTCTACGGCGTCGAGTGGCCGATCTTCGCGGCCTTCGTCCTGTACTGGTGGTTCAAGATGATGAAGGAAGAGCTCGCCCCCAAGGACGAGAACGGCCCGGTGTGGGGAGCGAACGGGCGGATTGCCCCGGAGGCGCCCTGGCGCCCCGACGCCGGCGGCCCTCCGATGCTCACCTCGGGTACGGCGCAGGCGCCGGACGAGGAGGTCGACGAGTACAACCGGTATCTCGCCGCGCTGTATGAACGCGACGCGCTGCGAGGCCTGACGCAGCAGTCAGGCCGCCGGCAGCTCGACGGCGCGCGCCCGGCCGTGGAGGCCGCCGACGCCGCCGGGCCAGTCGAGCGCCGCCCACAGATCGACCAGGCCGCATCCCCGAAGCAGATCAAGGAAGCACGCCGATGACGGCATTCCCCGCCCCCTCCCGCCCGTCCGGCGCGCGGTCCGCCGCCCCGGCGATCCGAACCGCCCTGCTGCGGTACCGGATCATCGCCTACGTCGTCGGCGTCGGCCTGATCGTCCTGATCTGCATCGGGATGCCACTGAAGTACGCCGGCGGCCAGGACGTGGTGGTCGCCGCGGTCGGGCCGATCCACGGTGTGCTGTACATCGGCTATCTGCTCTGTACCTACGACCTGGCCACCCGGTGCCGGATCCCGCTGCCGAAGGCGGTCCTGGTCATGCTGGCCGGCACGATCCCGTTCCTGTCCTTCGTCGCCGAGCGGTGGGTGACCGGCAAGGTCCGCGCCCAGCTCGCGGGCGGCGCCCCGGGTTCTGGCGCCGGTCGCCCCGGTGCCACCGCGGGAGCCGGGGACGCCGCCGAGGCCACCGTCCGCTGAGGCCACCGTCCGCTGACGGTTCCCGACCGGAGGGGTCCTGGCGCCGGGCCGGGATCTCCCATGGGCGGCCGATGGTCAGGAGCCGGTAAGAGCATTCTGGCTGGCCGGATCCTGCCGTGTGGCGCCCGGACCGCGCACCGCCGCGAGGCCGGCCCGGCGCCGCGGCGCGGGCACCGCGACCGTGACCACCTCCCCGCGCCCGAGCCAGCGAGGCTGGGCGCGGTGGCCGAGCGCCACGGTGGGTCCGGCCGTCAGAACCTGGTCGACCTCGGTGCCGAAGGCGAACACCCGGCCGTCGGACCAGGTGACCAGGTCTGTCCGAGCCCCGCTCGGCCGGGCCAGCACCAGTCGTGATCGCAGCGGTTCCCAGAGCACGATGGTGGCCCGGATGGCGGAGCCCAACAGTGCCCATCGCCCGCCGGCCCGGTAGGCGGCAGCTGTCGCCGGCACCGACGCCGGCACCGACGGCGACAGGGGACGCCGCAGGTCAGCCGTTCGGGAGCCGAGGTCCGCGATCACGATGAGCCCCGCGTCGTTGACGGCGATCGGCGGCGCCGGGTCAGCGTCCGGTTCGGCGGCGGTGACCGCCCCGAAGGCGCCGTCGAGGTGCACTCTCCGCGCGGCCGGCAGCCCCCAGGCGGACGCGGCCAGCATCGCGGTCAGTGCCGCCCGCCGCACGTCGACCCCGTCCAGGCGGACCAGCCCGCAGACCGTCATCGGCTCCTCCGTTCCCAGCGCCCCGCGGCACCCCACGGCCGGCCGCGCCGGAGGACTACGGCCGCGGCCACAGATGCCTGCGCGCCGGAACGTAACAGCTTCGCGACCGCCTCACCGCGTCGTCGCGCGGAATGGGTGGATGCGGGTCAGGCGGCTCCCGCGCCGGACGGCTCGGATTCCCGCCGCACCCGGCGGGCGGCGATGACGGGACGCGCCGGGCATTCGACGAGATGCTCGTCAAAGCCCTCGACCGAGGGCCACGACTGATGGCACGAACGGCAGTGCGCCATGGCCGGATCGGTCCACGTCGCGTCGCACCCGGCACAGCTGGCCGTGACCGGCACGCGGGTGGCGGCCTCGGAGTGGGGACGGCGCGGCACCTGGATCGGCAGCGAAGTCTGCCGACCGGACGGATCCGCGGCGGCGGGAAGGGTCACGGAAATCGCGCGGGGACGCCGAGCAGCGGACACGGCGGCCGTGATCGCGCGAGGGGATGTCGACCGACGGGGAGGCACCCGGTCATCCTGTCGCAGACCTGCACAAGCGTCACGCAACCGGCCGTCGAGTCTTCAGGGTGTTTGTCGAGGACCGACGCTGCGGGGGCAGTCATGTCGGGGCGATTCCACTGACTCCGGGCATGCCGCGCAACCTTTCTCGTGATCGGCGCCCGGCCGTCCTCGCGGCCACGCGGTAAACACCCACCGCCCAATGCACCGACGCCCGACCACCTCGCACCGAACAGTGACACGACCCCGACCACCCACGCTGGCTACGGTCACTCGTATGACGGATACCGCCGCCGATGGCCGCCCTCGGGTACCAGCGAACGGGGGCGCCCGCCCGGGCGTGGGGCCGCTGCTGCGGGCGTGGCGGCAGCAGCGCCGGCTTAGTCAGCTTGAGCTAGCACTTCGGGCGGACTCCTCCGCCCGGCACATCAGTTTCGTGGAGACCGGACGCTCGGTGCCGAGCCGGGCGATGGTTCTGCGCCTCGCCGAACACCTCGACGTGCCCGTCGGTGACCGCAACGCCCTGCTCATGGCCGCTGGCTACGCCCCCGCTTTCGGGGAGACGCCCCTGGACGCCCCGGCCATGGCCGCCGTGCGCGACGGCCTCGCCCACCTTCTCACCGCGAGCGAACCAAACCCCACGCTGGTGTTGCACGGCGCCTTTGACATTGCCATGACCAACCGCGCGGCGCATCGCCTGCTGGTCGGGATTCCCGAGGAACTACGCCGCCCGCCCCTCAACGTGATGCGCCTGGCACTGCATCCCCGCGGGCTCGCGCAACGGATCGTGAATCTGGCGGAATGGCGGGAGCATCAGCTGGAGAGAATGCGCCGGACCATGCTGACGCGGGATTCACCGGCGTTGCGCGCGCTCTACGCGGAGGTGAGCGCCTATCCCCATCCCACCCTCCCGGCGGACGGCGTGACGCAGCCGGCGGACGGCGTCCCGGAGGGCGGCGACCCGACCCGTCCGCTCCCCCTGGCGCTGACGATGCGCCTGCTCATCGAGGGCCAGGAGCTCTCGTTCCTCTCGACGATGACGACCTTCAACACGCCCTTGGACGTGACCGTCTCCGAACTCGCCATCGAGACGTTTCTCCCGGCCGACCCCCCGACCGCCCAGGCCCTCACCCGCCTGGCCGCGGACTCCGAGGTGGCGTCCTGATCGTGGGCGCGCCCGGTGCGTGGAGCACCGCAGACTCCGAAACCCGCTGCAGCGCAGCGGGTTTCGCGAGGTTGAGCGGAGGGCGTGGGATTCGAACCCACGATGAGGATCACTCCCCATAGCGGTTTTCAAGACCGCCGCCATCGGCCACTAGGCGAGCCCTCCCCACCCACGGGCCCGCGCAGCACCTGCCTCGATCACCGATCGGGTCAGGCCGCCCGTGCCCGCTTCACCGCCGTCTCCGGCTGGCCGTCTCCCAGTATCGCAGGACGCGACCGCGATCGTGGCGGGCCGTCGCCGGCACCAGCCGGACGTCGTCCGCCGTCGGTGCCCACGGGGTGCGCGGAGGGCACAGCGGGCGGCTCCGTCTTGCGCAAGCGCATATGCACGATCCACATCACAGGTATCGTCCACATCCCATCCCCTGACGCCCCCACGGGCCCCATCCGGCGTGCCAACACCCAGCGTGCTGGTGGTGCCACCTCCCCGATGACTCGCCCCGCCCGCGCGTTGCGCCGGTACCTCGGAGGACTCCATGCCACACGCGTCGACAGATCCCACCGGTCGGACCAGCGGTGCTCCCCCGACCGGCCGGATCGTCGGCGCGCTGTCCGTGGCCGGGATCGTGGTCTCGGTCATGCAGACCCTCGTCGTGCCGCTCGTCTCCGAGCTGCCGGAGTTACTGGACTCATCCACCTCGAACACGGCCTGGGTGGTGACGGCGACCCTGCTCGGCGCCGCGATCTCGACGCCGATCCTCGGCCGGCTCGGCGACATGTACGGCAAGAAGCGCATCATGCTGGTGAGCCTCGCCATCCTGTCCTTCGGCTCGGTGCTGTGCGCACTGACAAGCTCGCTGACCGTGGTGGTCGCGGGGCGGGCGCTGCAGGGGCTGGCACTCGGCCTGATCCCGCTGGGCATCAGCGTGATGCGCGACGAGCTGCCGCCGGAGCGGCTGGGCTCCGCGCTCGCACTGATGAGCTCCTCGCTCGGCATCGGCGGTGCGCTCGGTGTCCCGCTCGCCGCCATCATCGCCGAGCAGCTCACCTGGCACGTGCTGTTCTGGGGGGCGGCCGTGCTGGGGCTGCTCACGCTCGTACTCGTCTGGCGGGTGATCCCGGAGTCACCGGTGCGCGACACCGGGCACGGTCGCTTCGACTTCGTCGGCGCGGCGGGGCTCTCGGCCGGCATCCTGGCCCTGTTGTTGGTGATCTCCAAGGGTGGTGACTGGGGCTGGCTCACCGGGCGCACCCTGGGCCTCGCCGGCGGGGGGCTCGTCGTTCTGCTGGCCTGGGGCGGCTTCGAGTTACGCACCGCGAGCCCCCTGGTCGACCTGCGGATCAGTGCCCGCCGGCAGGTCCTGATGACCAACCTGACGTCGGTCATCGCGGGGTTCGCGATGTACAGCGCCTCCCTGGTGATCCCGCAGCTCATCCAGGCGCCGACAGGCACCGGCTACGGGTTCGGCCAGTCCATGGTGGTCGCCGGGCTGTGCTTCTCACCGTTCGGCGTCGTGATGATGATCGCCTCGCCGTTCGCCGCCTGGATCTCCGACCTACGCGGCCCCAAGCTGAACCTGATGCTGGGCTCGCTGACGATCGCGGTCAGCTACGCGCTCGGCGCGGTGCTGATGGCACACATCTGGCAGGTCATCCTGGTGTCGTCGCTGGTCGGGCTGGGGGTCGCCCTCTCCTACTCCGCGATGCCGGCACTGATCCTCTCGGCCGTGCCGGCCACCGAGACGGCGGCGGCCAACGGGCTGAACAGCCTGATGCGCTCCATCGGCACCTCCTCCTCCGCCGCGGTCACCGGGGTCGTGCTCTCCCACATGACGATGCCGTACAACGGCGCGCTGGTCCCCTCGCAGACCGGCTTCCGGACAGCGTTCCTGATCGGCGCGGCGGCGGCGGCGCTCTCCGTCGGGCTCGCCGCGTTCATCCCCGGGCGCCGAGCCGCCGCGCCGGTCACGATCCCGCCGCGGCGCGGCCTCCACGTGATCGCCGACGACGCCTCCGCTGCGGATGCCCCTGATCTGGACGCCCCCGATGTGGACGCCGTCCAGCGCTGACCGCGCGGACGACGGCCGGCCCCATCCGGTGTGACCACCCGCCCATCGGGCATGCAGCCTGGGTGAGCAGACAGGTGCCGGACGACCGGCCCGCCCCGCGGGACCGAACCCATCCCGATCTCGATGACGCGACCGTCGACGCCGTCGGGCGCCTCAGCGAGGCACTGGAATGGGTCGAGCGGGCCCGCGGCGCGCTCTACGAGTTCCACCAGCTGTCCGGGCGGGCGGACCTCACCCTGAGCGCGGCCATCGGTGGGCTCGAGGAGGCGGGTCATGCCCGCACGGCCGCGCTGGTCCGCAGCCGCCTGCACGGCCGCAACGTGCTGGACGGGCGCTGGACCTTCCAGATCGTCGAGGAGTACGACGATCTGTACTACCGGCCCTTCGTCGAGGTGGACGAGGAGGTCCGGCGACGCCTCACCAACGGCGACCGCCACGTCCACGAGGCCCGCATGAAGGCCCACGAGCGGGCCAGGGCCGGTCGCGACCTGTGGGGACCGGGCGCCTGATCCCCGACCAGGGTGCGGACGGCGTCGCTCAGGCGCCCCTGTGACTCCCGCAGGACGGCCAGATGCTCGGTGCGCTCGACGATGTCGAGGGCGGCGACGGCCAGGTCCGGCTCGCCCGCCGCGCAGGCGGCCCGAACCCGCACCAGCGTGCCGGCGCAGGCGGGGCTGGGTCAGGCGTCGCGTCGCTTCGCGAGGACGCAGGCGACCACGAACAGAACCACACAGACGACGGCAAAATACACCAGCGAACCCCACGGCCCGAACGGCATATCCGTGATGACCTCCGGCCCGTCCCCGGTGTTCGGCTGACCGGCAACGATGAAGTTGTTACCGACAGTGAAAGGCAGCCAGTGCTGGATGTTGTCCCCGATCGACGGGATCGCCGGCAGGAGGTTCTCCAGGAGCAGCAGGTAGACGAGCTCGATCACGATCGCTCCGGCGCTCTGCCGGACGATCAGCCCGACGGCCACGGCCAGCACCGCCGAGAGCATGTAGATCAGGCCGACGCCGAACACATTGCGGTACTCCTGCGCCGTGTTGATCGCCAGCGGTGCGTCCGGCTGGATCACCCGGGCGACGGCCCAGGAGCCGACCGCGGTGACCTCGCCGACGATGCCCGCCAACAGCCCCACGACCGTGGCCTTCGCGACCAGTGCCGGCGTGCGGGCGGGCACCGCGAGGAAGGTCGACCGGATCGTGCTGAACCGGTACTCGGTGGTGACGGCGAGCGTCGCCATCACCATCATCACCACCAGGCCGAAGTTGTAGGCGAACTGGGTGACGCTCGGCGTGAGATCCGCCAGGTCCTTGCTCTTCGTGCTGGCCGCGAAGATCGAGGTGAGGCCCACGGTCAGGACGGTCGCGAGGATCATGCACCACCACGGCGACCGGGTGGAGAAGAGCTTGATCCGTTCCACGGTGAGCAGCGTCATCGCGCGGCACCTCCCTGGCTGGCCGCGCCAGCCTGGCCCGGCGGCGCCACGAACGCGCCGGCACTCGGCTGGGCCGGCGCGCCCACGGCCGGCGGCTTCGCGGGGCCCGGGCCACCGGGGCCGCTCCGGCCGCCCGGTCCGCCCAGACCGCCCAGACCGCCCGAGTGGTACTCCACGTCGCCTCCGGTGAGCTGGATGAAGGCCTGCTCCAGCGAGCCGCGCTGCGGGGACAGTTCGTGCAGGACCAGTCCGACCCGGCCGACGAGCTCGCCGATCTGCTCGGTCGTGCTGTTCGCGACCAGCAGGGCCGCCGGGCCGTCGTCCCCCTCGGGAACGTCCCGCACGGCCAGCCCCTGCCCGGCGAGCACGCCGTGCAGTCTATCCATCTCCGGTCCGCGGACCCGCACCGACGACTCGGACGCATTGTCGATGAACGCCCGGGTGCTGGTCTGCGCTATGAGCCGCCCGCGGCCGATGACGACGAGATCCTGCGCCGTGAGCGCCATCTCGGACAGCAGGTGGCTGGAGACGAACACGGTGCGCCCCTCGGTCGCGAGGCGCTGCATGAACTGCCTGATCCAGAGAATTCCCTCCGGGTCGAGACCGTTGACGGGCTCGTCGAACAACAGGACCGCGGGGTCGCCGAGCAGCGCCGTCGCGATGCCGAGCCGCTGCGACATGCCCAGCGAGAAACCGCCGGCCCGCTTGCCGGCCACGGAGGTGAGGCCAACGATCTCCAGGACCTCGTCCACCCGGGAGACCGGGATCCGGTTGGAGACGGCGATCCAGCGCAGGTGGGACCGGGCGGACCGGTTCGGGTGCGCCCACCTGGCGTCCAGCAGGGCCCCGACCTGCCGTAGCGGCTGGCGAAGCTCCGTGTACCGACGGCCGTTGATTCGTACTGTCCCGGCGCTCGGGTTGTCCAGCCCGAGGATCATGCGCATGGTGGTGGACTTCCCCGCGCCGTTCGGCCCGAGGAATCCCGTTACCCTGCCGGGCTGCACCGTGAAGGACAGGTCGTTGACGGCGACCGTACGTCCATAACGTTTGGTGAGCCCCTGTGCCTCGATCATTCGCCTCCTTTCGCCATATGTCCCTGGCGCCCGGAACGCCCGACCCCCCTCGAGAGCCCGGTTCACGCCCCTGTCACTTCGCGGCCACCTGACGAACGGCGACCCGACGGACGGCCGCCCGACGAACACGCACCCGGACGCCCGGGAATGCGCTGCCGCGACCGTGCGGAGGAGCCCAGCCGCGCGTCCCCCACGGCGCCACTCCGGTGGTGCCCATCGTCGTGGATCTCCTGCCCATCAGGCCAGGCCCGCGGACCCCGCGGACCCTGTCGTCCTGCCGACACACAATCACCGGGAGGACGGCCCGACCATACGGCCTTCCCCCCGGATCAGCCGGGTGCCAGCCGGTGAACACTCACAACGTGCGCCGCCCCGAGAGAATCTCCTCGGCCAGTTCGGCCACCTTGCGCCGCTCCCCGCGCGCGGTTCGCCGCAGCTTCTCGAAGGCCGTTATCGGGTCCGTGCGCATCGTCGCCATGAGATATCCGACCGCCCGCTCGATGGGCACCCGGTAGTCCAGCGCGTACTGCAGCTGACGGGCCAACCGGTCATTGCGATCGGCCACCAGGCCGACCAGCAGGAGATTTTCCAGCACCGCTCCGAAATGAACCATCGCCTCTCGCTCGCTGTCGGTCCACGAACGGGGATGGTCGTCAGCGACGTTGAGCGTCCCGATCGGTCCGCCGCCGAGCCGCACCGGCACTCCCAGGACGGCGCGGACGCCTCCCCGGGCAAGCGTCGGCGAGACCCGCGGCCAGCGGCCGTCCGCGGCGAGGTCGTTCGCCACGACCACCTCGTCGATGATGAACGACTCGACGCACGGGCCCTCCCCGAACTCCTCCTGGGCCCGTTCCAGCAACGCCCCCGTGCTGTCGGAGGCGGCGATGCTGCGCAGTGCACGATCCGCGTCGACGAGCAGCATCCCCGCGCCGGCCAGCCCGAAGATCTCGGTGACCGCGCGGACCACCTCACCGACCAGCCGGCCGAGCTCGACCTGGCTCGGGGCCAGATGATGCAGCCTGGCCAGGCTTTCATCCAGTTTCGCTCTGTCGATCTCCATGATCGTGCTCCCGACTCCCGGCCGCCCCGACTCCCTGCTCATCCGACCGGACGGGGCCTGTGGGCGCCAGCCCGACAGACGTCACATCCCATGGGCGTCGCCAGCCCCATCGCCATCAGCCGCGTCACGGCCAGGGGCACCAGCGCCCCCGCCATGGGTGTCATCCCCGCCCTCTGCGTCGGCAGTGTGAGGATCTCCCGCGGCCGCGGGACGACGAGACCAACGACGCCGGCGGACGCCGACGTCCACCTGGCGGCGCACGGTGCCCTCGAGCGCCGCCGACCGCTCCGCCTCCAGCGACACGTTGATCATTCTCAGCAGGCGCTCGCGCTCGTCCGTGCTCATCCCGGACATCAGGCTGGAGACCAGCTCCGACCCGGCGTCCATGGTGACGGCGGCGGGGGACCCGCCCACGGACGGCTCGGCGAGCGTCGGGGTGGGGCCGCCCTCACGAGCGGCGGGATTCGCCGTGACGGATTCGCTCGGCACAGCGGTGTCGGGGGACGCTGACTGCGAGGCGTGCGGAATGCCAGTACCGTCTGCAGGCATGGGTCACTCTCCGTGACTCCGCCGCAGACACAGGGCAGGCGAATGGATCGGTTGCCGCCTACCCTAGCGCACCAGGATGCCCCCGGTGTACCGGGCGTCAGCCGTTGATCGCCTCCGCGAGTCGCGCCCACTGCGTGCGGGGCAGCTCACCCGGGTTGTCCGTGAGCACCTGCACGGCGACGTGGTCTGCGCCGGCCTCATGATGCTCGGCGACGCGGGCGAGAACGGTCTCCAGGTCGCCCCAGGCCACCACCGCGTCGATGAGGCGGTCCGAGCCGTCACCTGCGAGGTCGGCGTCGGTGAAGCCGAGCCGGCGCAGGTTGTTCGTGTAGTTCGGCAGCCGGAGGTAGAAGGGGACGTACTGGCGGGCGATGGCCCGGGCGCGCACGGCGTCGGTCTCCAGCACGACCTTCTGCTCAGGAGCGAGCAGCGTGTCCGAGCCGACGATCGCGCGAGCCTGCCGGGTGTGTTCGGGCGTGACCAGGTACGGCAGCGCTCCCGACGTACGCTCGGCGGCGATCCCCAGCACCCGCGGCCCCAGCGCGGCAAGGGCGCAGTCCTCACGCGGCACGCCGAGCTCGTCGAGCGTGTCGAGATAGTCGAGCAGCGCCTCGACCGGCCGTTCCCAGCGCCGGTTCGTCTTCTTCTCCACCAGGCTTCGGTGCCCGACGCCAAGGCCGAGCAACAGGCGGTCGGGATGAGCCTTGGCGAGCATCGCGTAGTGATCGGCGACGATGTCCGCCTTCTCCGTCCAGATGTTCAGGATGCTCGTGCCGACCGCGAGCCCTTCCGTGCCATCCAGGATGGCCGCGGGGAGCTCCAGGTCCCCACTCGCACCACCGATCCACATCGTCGGGATACCCATCGCCGCCACCTCGACGGCGATCTCCGTCCGTGTCCGGACGTCGGCCGGCCACTGTGGCTGAGCTGCCCAGAGGCCGATCCGGCCGACTTCAAGTACCACGACGAGCCCCTTCCGCGCAGGGAACTGCGACTGTCCGCATCAACACCCCATCACGTTTGCTACCCCGTGCACACGCCCACTATGTCGGCAGGTTTCGCCGGCACCGACCCGCAGGCCGGTTCCGCGGGCGATCCGCCTGCCCTCACGGGACCGGGGTGAACGCCGCCTCCGGCACGGAGGTGGTCTGCGACACGGCGGCCTCCGGGCGCAGGTCCTCGAGGGAGAGCTGGTGCGCCGGCGGCTCGGGGAGCACGAGCCGAGAGGTCACCGTCAGGTCGGCTGCCACGTGCAGCAGCTCGCCGCTGTCCATCAGCCGCCACCTCGGATCCTCGTCCATCCGCTCGCTCTCGACCACCACGGCCGGCAGATCGAGCAGATCGAGGGAGCGCACCCGGATCTCACTGAACGGGCTCGCATGGTCCAGATGGCGCGCATTGCGCCCGCCCGGCCCGCGACGCAGGACGTACAGGTCGTTCGTGTCGGGGTAGCGCAGCGCCCACAGGTCGCGGTCGGTAATGAGGATCATGTTGATGGAGTAGAGGGGCAGAGTGCGCGCGACCCAGCGGGCCGCGGCGGCGATGCCCTCGCCGACGTCCCCGCCCCGGGCGGCGATCTCTCGGCTGACCAGCGCGAAGAAGCGCTCGGAGTCGGTATCCCCGCGGACCTCGGAGCGTGCCTCGCCGAGCTCCGCGTCCAGCATGTCGAGGCCCTCGATCACGCCGTTGTGGGCGAGGATCCGGCCGTCCTGGATGAAGGGGTGCGTGTTGGCGGCGTCGGCGCGGCCGGTCGATGCGTGCCGGACATGCGCCACGAAGGTCGAGGACTCGATCTCCTGGGGTTCCCGGGCGAGCGCGGTGTCGGCCCGGCTGCGCATCGACTGCTTCACCACCAGTGGGACGCCGTCGCTGCCATAGGCGCCCAGACCCGCGCCATCCGGGGTGTGCCGCTGCGCCACCCGAGGACTGTCCGGCGCGTCCAGCAGCCAGAACGTTGCCCGGATGCGTGCCGGCCCGCTGCTCATCGCGAACAGGTGGCACATGGACGCCCTCCCTCACGCTCATGGCGAGCCCGCCGTCGCCGCGCCCTGTCCCGGCCCGGGCGTCTCGTCTCCTGTTCCCGCGGATCTCCCGGCTACTCCCGGCGACCGGACATTTCCGCGCACAACCCGTTCGGGCGCGCTCCGCCCCACACCACCACCGCCACGCCGCCGCCCGGGCACGCGGCCGGCGACACTGACGTTTCGTAACGTTTCATGGCTGACACAACGCTCGGAGCAGCGCTTGTCCGCGATAGTCGCCCGGAGGAGGCCCCGCCGGGCCATCCGGGGAGTCCCATACCCGGCTGCTTCGCCGCAATCCGGTTGTTACTCCTATGTAAACGCCCAAACATGAAGCATCTCCGTCAACCCACTCCCACCACCACCTTCCCGCCGTCCGGCAACGGCAGGGTCGATGGCCGGAACACGGCCCAACAGCGCGTCAGCCGGAAGGCGTCCAGCCACTGAACATCGCCGGCCTAATCGGGCTATTCCGCACAAACTATCGAGACCGTTTACCAGAGATTCGCTAGGCCGCCCGGCGGGGCGAGGTACCGTATCCCCACCATTACCCCCACGTGTCGGCGATCGGGCGGTGGAACGGAGACGCGTGACCACTCCGACGGCGCGAGCCATCAGCCGGGCTCGCGCGCGAACGCCACAGGGCCAGCACGTCCACTCCGGCGAACGGTGATGGTCGGAGTGTTCGCGGCGTTGACGACATGTGATCGAGTAGTGAGACCCTCCCGCACGACGGGTCGACCGGAACACCCGGGGCCACCGCGGCCCGAAGCCTCCGGATGGGCAGTTCGCCCGACAACAACCGCCATACGGTTGCTCTCCGTATCGACTCCGCTGCTGCGGATCGTCGGCGGGGCCGCGTACCGTCCCGGCGTACGCCGCTGTCACGGTGGCGCCACGACCCCCCTCCGCGCAGGTGGCGGGCCGGTAGGAAAGGTGCGCGGGCTCGGCACGGGCAAGCCCGGGAGGGTGGTCACCCGGTGTGAGTCGGCTGGAGGCGACAGGGAGTGCCTTGCATGAGGTTTCACCGCCAGGCACACGGGGGCCGGAGTCTCTGATGACGGATTCAGCACGATCGCTGCACGCACTGTGCATCGCCTTTCTCTGCGAGCAGTTCCCTCCGGTGGTCTGGGACGGCGCCGGCAGCTACACCGCGACACTCGCCGTCGCGCTCGCGAAACTGGGACACGAGGTGCACGTGGTCTGTGCGCAGGGCCACCGGGTGGAGGACTCGGTGCAGGACGGCGTGCATGTTCACCGGCGTCCACTGCTGCGCGTCCCGGTCAGCCGGGGGCTGGGCCCGCTCGGAAGCAGGATGCGCGGCGCGCTCTACCCGCGGGACTCGATAAGCCTGCGGGCCAGCCTGCCGCTGTCCTACACGTTCTGGATGCGCCAACTGGACCTGCGCCCGGATGTCATCGAGACACAGGACGGTGAGACCCGAGGTCTGATCCAGGCCGTCTCCCGCTCCCGGCCACTCGCCATCCACCTGCACTGCCCCACGATGCTCACCGTGCAGCTGGCCGGGACGCCGATCGGCCCCAAGGGGCGCCTCGCGGACCGCCTCGACCGTGTGTCCGCCGACCTCGCGGACGTCGTGACCTCGCCGTCCCAGCTCCTCGTCGACACTCTGCGTGAGCGCGGCTGGCTGGACGGACGCCCGGTAGAGGTGATCCCGAACCCGTTCGACGCGGTGCCGTGGCTGACCATCCCGGACGTCGCCGGCACGACGCCGACCATCGCCGCGATCGGGCGCCTGGAGGCGTACAAGGGCGTTGACGTGCTTCTCGACGCGTCGGCCCGGCTGCGTGCCGCCGGGGTCGAGCACCGTCTCGTGCTCGCCGGCCGCCCCGCCGGCCTGATCAACGGCACTGCCGCCGGCCCGTGGCTCGACCGCCGCGTCCGCGAGCTCGGCCTTGACGTGGAGTTCACCGGCCACCTCTTCGGGGAGCAGATCCGCGAGGTCTACCGCCGGGCGCGGGTCGTGGCGGTGCCGAGCCGGTTCGAGAGCTTCTCCATCGCGGCCGCCGAGGCGATGGCCGCCGGCCGGCCAGTGATCACCACCACGCGCACCGGCATCGCGCCGTTCGTCGAGCGCTGGGGCGCCGGCGCCGCGGTCCCTCCGGGAGATCCGGAGGCGTTGGCGACCGCGCTCGCGCCCCACCTGCTCAACCCGGCCCGGGCGGCCGTCGTCGGGGCACAGGGCCGGGCCGGGGTGGTGGAGATCGATCCGATGACGATCGCCCGCCGCAAGGAGGAGGCCTACCGGCGTGCCATCTCCCAGTTCGCGCAGGGCGGCGGCCGCTCGCTTCGCCGCCTGCGTGGCGCCGGCCCACTGGCCCTGCCGGCGAGTGAACCCGCGCGAGACGCGGAGAGCCCGACCGTGCCCCACGGTGACGCCGAGGCGGCCGATACCGCCGCCCGGCCCATCCCGGCCTCGCCCAGTGCCGCGTCGATCATCGTGCCGACCGGCTCCCAGAGCCCGGGTGTGCCGGAGACCGTCCACCCGTCTCGCCCCGCCGTGCGCAACGACTGACGGGCACTCGCGCCCGCACCGGCCGGCCGTCGGCCGGCTCGAGGAACGTCGGGCCGGCCGTGCCGGTCACGTGCCGTCGCCGACCCGTGTCCCGTCCGTGAACCGCTCCGCCGGCCGCGTGCCGCCCACACCCGTCGACGCCGCGGGTGCGCCCGAGGCCCCCGTCCGCCACGGACGGGGAAAGTCCAGGTGGCGCAGGGCACCCGCCTCGACGTACACCTCGTAGCGGCTCTGCAGCGTGGCCAGCAGCGGGCCGGTGACCGGAGTGGGTGCCTCCCGGCCCGACCGCCCGGGTGCTCCTACCGGGCTCAAACCCGCCGCCCCGGCGGGATCACCCGTGCCGACCTGGGTGGCGTGCTCGGCAAGCGCCCCGCGCTGGCGGTGCCGCAGGCCGCGGGCGTCGACGAGCAGGGGTCGGGTGTCACGCAGCCTGCGGGTGGGCTCGACCAGCAGCCGGGTCACCGACCTGTCCCGCGTACCGTGCCCGCGGGTCCAGGGCCAGTGCGTCCACAACCAGACGGTGAACTCCAGCACCTGGCCGTGGAAGCCCGTGCGCGCGACCGCGCGCCGCGCAGCCTCGTGCGTCGCGTCATGATCCGGATGCCCCTCGCAGGACGCGGGGACGAGGATCTGCGCCGGCCCACGGGCCCGGGTGATCTCGGCCAGCCGCTCCGCGATCGCCTCGACGTGGTCGCCGAGCTCGGAGTCGGGGAAGCCGAGGAACAGAACGTCCGTCTCCCCGACGCCCAACGCCGCGCAGGCCCGCCGCGTCTCGGCTGCCCGCACCTCGACCAGCTCCTCAGGCGGCAGCGTGACCGGTTCCGCCTTCGAGCCGTCCGACACGATGACGACCGTCACCGGGGTGCCGACGGCCCGCTTGCGCATCACCGCCACCGCGCACCCCAATGTCTCGTCGTCGGGGTGCGGCGCCACCACCAGGCAGGACGTCCGCGCCATGGCCGCGGTCATGTCGGTGCCGCGCCGCGTCCAGGCCCACCGGAACGCCAAGCGCGCCAGCACCATCACCTCGGACTTCGCGGCCCGTGGGTCACGCCGCACCGACTGCCACGCCGTCGTCATCGCCACCGTGACCGCCTCCCCTCGACAGCTCGGGACCCTAGCGTCCGCGATGGAACACCTCCAGCATGCCCGGTGGGACGCTGCGCGTCCGCATCGGGGCTCCGCGTCCGGCACGCGCCGATGCCCCCACTACCTGCCGGTCCGCCTGCCCCCGCCATGGATGGTCACATCGCACAGCTCGCTGCGGCTGGGCAGGGCCTCGTACGCCCCCACCCTCCCGACCGCGAGCGCCGCCGCGAGCTGGCCCCGGCGCACGGCGGCGGACGGCGACCAGCCGGCGACCAGGCAGGCGGCGAACACGGCCGTGAACGCGTCGCCCGCCGCCGTGGTGTCGACGACCACCGCAGGCAGTGCGGAATGGACGGTAGTGCGCTCCGCGGTGTGCAGGACGCACCCGTCCCTGCCGAGGGTGACGCACACGGTCGGCACGCCGAGCCGGTCCGACACCGCCCGCGCTAGGCCACCCGCCGGCCCGCGCGCCGCGGGATGCCCGCCGAGCAGGGCCCGCGCCTCGGCCTCGTTCGGGACGAGCACGTCGACCTGCTCCCACGGCACGTCGTCGACCAGGCCGGCGTCCCCGGGGGTCGGCGCCGGATCGACGACAACCCGCCCATCCGCCTTCGCCGCCGCGGTCACCAGGTCCGGAATCGCGTCGGGAAACTCGAAGGTCACCAGGGTCGCGTCGACCTGCCCACCGATCGCGCGGGCGGCGTCCGCGACTGTCCGCGCGGTGCCGGCCAGGACGTCTGGAACCCGCCAGACCACGGCCTTCTCCCCGTCCTCGCGGGAATGCACGACGCAGACCGGCGTCGGCGCGCCCGCCAGCACCGGCATCGCCGACGTGTCGACCCCCTCGGCGACGAGCGCCGACCGAATGGCCACTCCCACCGGGTCCCGCCCGACCGCGCCGACCGCGCCGACCCGAGCACCGAGCCGAGCGAGGGTGACGGCCTGGTTGAACGCCTTGCCACCCGGCACCGTCCGCATCGCGTCGGCCCGCAGGTACTGCCCCCAGGCGGGCAGTTCTGGCGCGTCGATCAGGCAGTCGAGCACGAACGCCCCGGCGACCAGGAACCGGGCCGGCGCACACGCACCCGCACCCGCCGCCCCATCCACACGCCCCGCCCCTCCCGCACGCACCGACTCACCGGCGCGTCCCGACTCCTCGGCGCACCTCGCCCACCCATCACGCTCCGTGCACGCGTCTCGCCTGGGCCGATCACTGATCGCGCAGCCACCTCCACTCGGACCGACTCGCCCTGGCCTACGCCCCCCTCGATTACCGTCACCAATCCCCATAAAGCCTCACATAAAGACCCGGCATCGCCGACCTTCTCGCCACGTACCCACCGTAGCCGTCTCAAGATCGTCCGAAGGAACTGCCTGTACGTCCCGCCGCCCGCCCAACACCCGTCAGCCGGCAGCTCCAGACCCACCACTCCGGACCCACCACTCCGGACCCGCCCTCCTCGACCAGTCACCCGAACCAGTCACCCGACCGGCCAACCGGCGGCAAGGCCACCGCCGGGCTTCTCCGCCACTGCTTCGGTCGTGACTTCCGAGCCACACCGCCAAGCCTGACGCCGCGACCAGATGATGCCGAGGGATAGTCACGCTTCCCGGCTCAGAACCGTGACTATCCCTCGGCGTGTCGCCGAACCCCGGCATCCTGGGCCGTCGAACGGCGCGGACGAAGATGTGTTCCGGTGCCCTTCCGGACAGCCGACGAGATCAGGCCGAGACGGGATCACGCCGAGAGGATCACGCCGAGACAGGATCAGGCCGATGAGCCGTGGCCGAGACGGGCCGCGCGGTGTCATCTGACGCGAAACCGCGCCTTCACGTCCACCGCCGCCTGGTCGACGCCTTTTCCTGGATGTGGGAGAACGGGCGCCGTTCGTCATCCTGTGCGTCGAGAAGAGTGGCGAGAAACGCCGCGGACAAACAGGGAATGAAGGCCACCGCTGAAACGGCCCCGGGGAGGAGATGGAGCGGGCGACGGGAATCGAACCCGCGTTGCAAGCTTGGGAAGCTCGTGTTCTGCCTCTGAACTACGCCCGCATGATGCATGAGCATCGTACCTGATGCCTGGCACCGCGCGATGGGTGGGTCCGTCGCGAGCACACCACGCCTGCGAGGTCGACCGTGGGGAGGCGAGTCGCGTCCCGGCGCCCGCCCCCCTGGCCGGTCGACCTCAGCCGTCCACGAGGCCGGATGGTCGTGCTCCGAGGCCTGTCGCGTCACGGCGGCTGCCGTCGGCGAAGTGGACTCCGTCCCCACGGGTGGCGCCGGCGTGGCCGCCACCCGCGCTGGCGGAGCCGCCCGCGCTGGATCCGGCTCCGTGGGTCGGCTGGCCGCCACCCGCGCCGGGCAGGCGCGCGAAGCGCAGGGGCTCTCGCCCAGCCGGCTGCCTGGGGGTATCGAGCACGGGACTGGGCGGAACGTCCAGGCTGATCGGCTCGCCGGGCTGCACTCGCACCGTCTGGCCGTGGTGCAGCAGCGTCATGGCGGGGCCGTCGGACAGCGTGTAGGTGGCGGTCGCGTCACAGACCTCCACCCGCAGGCGGCGGCCCCGCACGACCAGGCCGAAGGCAAGCCGGGTGAGGCCCTCGGGCAGCCGCGGGGCGAACCCGATGACCTGACCACCGTCACGCAGCCCGCCGAAGCCCTCCACCAGCGCGATCCAGCTGCCGGCGAGGGAGGCGATGTGCAGGCCGTCGCCGGTGTTGCGCTCGAGGTCGCGCAGGTCCATGAGCGCGGCCTCGCGCAGGTAGTCATGGGCGAGGGAGAGGTGGCCGCACTCGGCGGCCATGACCGCCTGACAACAGGCCGACAGCGACGAGTCCCGGACGGTGAGAGCCTCGTAGTAGGCGAAGTTGCGGATCTTCTCGTCGTCGGTGAACGACTCGCCGCACCGCTGCATCGCGAGCACCAGGTCGGCCTGCTTGACGACCTGCTTGCGGTAGAGGTCGAAGTAGGGGAAGTGCAGCAGCAGGGGGTACTGGTCGGCGGTCGTGTGCTCGAAGTCCCAGACCTGGTGCTCGGTGAAGCCCTCGGACTGCGGGTGGACGCCGAGGTTCGGGTCGTAGGGGATGAACATGTCCTCGGCCGCGTCCCGCCAGCTCGCCGTCACCTCCGCGTCCACGCCGAGACCCGCCGCGAGGTCGGGATGGCGCCGTGCCGCCTCGGCGGCGGCGAGCAGGTTCCGCTTGGCCATCAGGTTGGTGTAGACGTTGTTGTCGGCGATCGCGGAGTACTCGTCGGGACCGGTGACGCCGTCGATGCGGAAGCGTCCCTCGAGGTCATGGTGGCCCAGGGAGCGCCACAGGCGGGCCGTCTCCACCAGCAGTTCGAGGCCGACCTCACGCTCGAACGCCTCGTCCTCGGTGACGTTGACATACCGGACGACCGCGTCGGCGATGTCGGCGTTGACGTGGAACGCCGCCGTTCCCGCCGGCCAGTACCCCGAGCACTCCTCACCGTGGATGGTGCGCCAGGGGAAGGCGACGCCTCGCAGGCCGAGCAGGTCGGCGCGCTCCCGGGCCAGCGGGATCGTCGCGTGCCGCCAGCGCAGGGCGTCCGCCGCGGCATCGGGCGCGGTGTAGGTCAGCACGGGCAGCACGTAGGACTCGGAGTCCCAGAAAGCGTGCCCGTCGTAGCCCGGGCCGGTGAGCCCCTTCGCCGGGATGGCCCGCCGCTCGGCCCGCGCCCCGGCCTGCAGGACGTGCAGAAGCGCGAAGCGAACGGCCTGCTGGACCTCGGGGTCGCCGTCGACCTCGACGTCGGCGCGCTGCCAGAAGGCGTCGAGATAGTCCCGCTGCTCCTGGACCAGCCCGGCCCACCCGGTCTGGCGGGCCGCCACCAGCGCGGCCACGGCCTGGTCACGCAGTGCCGGCAGGGACCGCTGCTCCGACCATCCGTACGCCAGCCACTTGACCATCCGCAGCTTCTGCCCGGGCAGCAGCACCACGGTGGCCGTCACCCGCCCGGCGTCGGGCTCGCTCTCCGCCGAGACCGCCAGCGACTCCGGTCCCTCGAAGTGATGGTCGATCGCCGCCGCCACCCGGATCTGGCTGTGCCGCGTGATGTGCACTGTCTCGGCCCTGGTCCCGCTGGCCAGGTGCCGCTCGGACAGCAGGGGCGACTCCAGCACCGCGGCCGTCCGCGGATCCCCCCGCCAGACCGGCAGTTGCTCGTTCGCGACCAGCTCGGACTGCACGACGATCCGGGCCGGGCTGTCGACCGCCTCCACCTCGTAGTAGAAGGCCGCGATCGACCGCTGCGAGAACGAGACCAGCCGCTCCGTGTGGACCCGGATCCGCTGCCCGGCCGGCGAGACCCATTCCACGTCCCGGGACAGCACGCCGCCGCGAAAATCGAGGGCCCGCTGATGGGAACGCAGGTCGCCGTAGCGGATGTCGAACGGCTCGTCGTCGACGAGAAGACGGATGAGCTTGCCGTTGGTGACGTTGATGACCGTCTGGCCGGACTCCGGATAACCATAGCCCGCCTCGGCATAGGGCAGCGGGCGCAGTTCGTGTACGGAGTTCAGATAGCTGCCGGGCAGGCCGTGCGGATCGCCCTCGTCCAGATTGCCACGCAGGCCGATGTGGCCGTTCGACAGTGCGAACAACGACTCGGACCGGCCGAGGTCGTCCGGGTCCAGCCCGGACTCCCGCAGCGCCCACGGCTCGATCAGATAGGTCGCCTTGTCGATCATGCCTGGCCGCGCCCCGGGGCCGCCGCCTCGCGCAGCTCGGCGAGGTCCTGGACGACGACGTCCGCCCCGTGCGCCCGCAGCGCCTCGCCGTGCCCCGACCCGACCCGGTCGACGCCGACCACGAAGCCGAAGCCACCCGCCCGGCCGGCCTCGACCCCAGCCAGCGCGTCCTCGAACACCGCCGCGCGCGCCGGTTCGACGCCGAGCTCCCGCGCGCCGGCGAGGAACGTGTCCGGCGCCGGCTTGCCGGCCAGACGCTCCCGGGCAGCAACCACACCGTCGACCACCGTGTCGATCAGCCGGTCGAGTCCGGTCACCCGCAGCACCTCGACGCAGTTCGCGCTGGACGAGACGACCGCTCGCGGAACACCAGCCGCCGCGAGGTCGCGCACATAGTCCACCGAGCCGGAATAGACCTCGACTCCGCTGGCCTGAATGTGTTTCTGCACGAGGAAGTTCTTGCGATTGGCCAGGGCATGGATCGTCAGTGCCGACGGGGGGTCGTCCGGGGTGCCCTCGGGCAGGCGGATATGCCGCGCATCGAGAAAGGCGCGAACGCCGTCGACGCGGGGCCGGCCGTCGACGTGCTCGCCGTAGTCGTGGTCGATTTCGAAGGGGACGAACGGCTCGCCGGACCGGCTGGCCCAGTTCTCCAGGAAGTCGTCGAACATCTCCTTCCACGCCGCCGCGTGGACCGTCGCCGTGTTCGTCAGCACACCGTCGAGATCGAACAGGCATGATTCGACGTGATCGGGTAGCCCGAGCATGGTTCTCCCGCCTGTGTCCGCGTGTCCGCGTCCTTGCTGTCCGCTACGCCCCCCGAGCGTCTCCCGCCTCGCGCGGCTGTCCTACCCTCGTGACGCTACGGCTCAACGTCCGCAGCGGGCGGCGGCCGATGAAGATCGACGGCTCATGCTCTAACGTCCACGGCGTGCTGCTGTCCGACCGGGACATCCGGGCCGAGATCACCGCCGGCCGGGTCCGACTCGACCCCCACGACCCCGACCTGATCCAGCCGTCCAGCATCGATCTTCGGCTGGATCGCTGGTTCCGGGTCTTCGCCAACCACCGGTACAGCCACATCGACCCGTCGGTCGAACAGGAGGACCTCACCGAGCTCATCGAACCCGACGGGGACGAGCCGTTCGTGCTGCATCCGGGCGAGTTCGTGCTCGGCTCGACGCTGGAGGTCATCAGCCTGCCCGACGATCTCGCGGGCCGGCTGGAGGGCAAGTCCAGTCTCGGCCGCCTCGGCCTGCTGACCCACTCGACGGCGGGGTTCATCGACCCGGGCTTCTCCGGCCATGTGACGCTGGAGCTCTCCAACGTCGCGACCCTGCCGATCAAGCTCTGGCCGGGCATGAAGATCGGCCAGCTGTGCCTGTTCCGGCTGACCTCGCCCGCCGAACACTCCTACGGCTCGGCGATCTACGGCTCGCGCTACCAGGGCCAACGCGGCCCGACCCCGTCCCGCGCCTACCGCGACTTCACCCGCTGGCCCATCCGCGACGGCACCGCCGAGGGCCAGAATCCGACCAGCTGACGAGACCAGAACGGCCCGGGGTTGCCGCCGCTCGTGGCGGCGGCAACCCCCGGGCCGGGAGGCAGAGCAGGAAGCCGAGGGTCAGGCGACCGGCTCGGCGGGGGCCGGTTCAGACGGTGTCGCGGGCGCGAGGGAACGGGCCAGCAGCTGCGAGACGTCGAGCACCTCGATGCTCTCCTTCGCCTCACCGGCGAGCTTCTTCTCGGTGACGGCGTCGGTGAGCATCACGATGCAGAACGGGCAGGCGGTCGACACGACGTCCGGGTCGAGGCCGAGGGCCTCCTCCATCCGGTCGACGTTCACCCGCTTGCCGATCTTCTCCTCCATCCACATCCGCGCGCCGCCGGCACCGCAGCAGAAGCCGCGGTCCTTGCAGCGGTGCATCTCCTGCCCGCGGATGCCGGGGATGGCCTCAAGGATCTCCCGCGGCGGTGTGTACACCTTGTTGTGTCGGCCGAGGAAGCACGGGTCGTGGTAGGTGACCGACGACTCCACCGGCGTGACCGGGACCAGCTTGCGCTCCTCGACGAGCTTGCCGAGCAGCTGGGTGTGGTGGATGACCTCGTACTGGCCACCGAGCGAGGAGTACTCGCGGGCGAGGCTGTTGAAGCAGTGCGGGCAGGTCGCGACGATCTTCTTGACGCCCGTGGAGTTCAACAGCTCGATGTTGGCCTTGGCCATCTCCTGGTAGAGGTACTCGTTGCCGAGGCGCCGCGCCGGGTCACCGGTGCAGGACTCGTTCGAGCCGAGGATCGCGAACGACACGCCCGCGGTGTGCAGGAGCTCGGCGAACGAGCGGGCGACCTTCTTCGCCCGGTCCTCGATCGCACCGGCGCAGCCGACCCAGTACAGGTACTCGACGTCGTCGGGGATCTGCTCGCCGTCGCCGAGGATCCGCACCTCGAAAGGCAGGCCCTCGGTCCACTCGGTGCGGGTCCGCTGCGAGACGCCCCAGGGGTTGCCGTTGTTCTCGAGGTTGCGCAGCATGACGCCGGCCTCGGACGGGAACGCCGACTCGATCATCACCTGGTAGCGCCGCATGTCGACGATGTGGTCGACATGCTCGATGTCCACCGGGCACTGCTCGACACAGGCCCCGCAGTTGGTGCACGACCACAGGACGTCGGGGTCGATGACCCCGCCCTCCTCGGCGGTGCCGACGAGCGGGCGGTCGACCTGCGGCTGCCCGGGCTGCGGCACCCGGCCGAAGCCGGACTCGGGCACGCCGTGGTGCGCGTGCCCGTCCTCCTCGACTCCGGTGACGGCCTTCGGCGCCTCGTCACCCTCGCCCTCGCCCGCACCCTTGGTGGCGAGCAGGTACGGAGCCTTGGCGAACAGGTGGTCACGGAGGTCCATGATGAGGATCTTCGGCGACAGTGGCTTGCCGGTGTTCCACGCCGGGCACTGGCTCTGGCACCGCCCGCACTCCGTGCAGGTGGAGAAGTCGAGCATCGCCTTCCAGGAGAAGTCCTCGACCTTGCCGACACCGACGATCGGCTCGTCCTCCTCCATCAGCTTCTCGATGTCGGGGGTGGTCGCGAGCGGGCCGAGGGCGACCGGCTCCCGCTTGAGCACGACGTTGATCGGCGCGAGCCCGATGTGCAGGTGCTTCGAGTACACCACCAGCACCGAGAAGCCCATCAGGATGGCGATGTTGAGCAGGAGGAACGCGGTCTCGATGTTCTCGTTGGCGTCATGCGAGAGCCCGGAGAAGATCCGGCTGACGACGTACGAGGCGAACGCCCACTTCGTCTGGCCCTGCGGCAGGTTGCCGGTGTTCCACTGCGCGCCGCGGTAGATGAGCAGGGTCACGATGACCGCGGTGATCAGGCCGAGGATGACCCAGGCCGGCCCGATGTGCGAGCCGTAGAAGCGGGACTTGCGATCCAGCCGCGCCGGCGCGTTGCGCACCCGGATGATCGTGAAGGTGACCAGGCCGGCGAGGACGGCGACGGAGAAGAAGTCCTCCAGGAAGCCGATCGCCGCCCAGTGGCCGAACCCGGGGATGTGGAAGTCGTCATCGAACAGGCCGCCGTAGGCCTCGATGACGGTGAGCAGCAGGATCGTGAAGCCCCAGAAGGTGAAGAAGTGGGCGAGGCCGGGCACCGACCACTTCAGCAGCTTGCGCTGCCCACCGACCTCGCTGATCTCCGTCCAGAGGCGGCGGGGCAGGTCGTCGAGCCGGCCCTCGGCCGGCTGCCCGGACCTGATCAGCCGGAACAGCCAGAACACCCGGCGCCCGGCAACCGCGAGAGCGATCAGCGTGATCGCTCCACCGATCGCAATTCTCACAGCGTCCTCCATCTGGACCCACCGTTTCGGGCGAGCTTACTCGTACCGGCCAGTAACATATGGGGCGAGTGAGACGCGCCACCCGCCCGGCGAAACCTGCCCCATCGACCGACCACGCCCCGACACCTGCATCCAGGGTCGGACAACGGGCGCCGTCGGGTCGACCGCGCGCCGGCCCCACCCCGACCCTGCCACGCCGTGGCCCGAGCGGCCCGACATAGGGGGTCCGAAGGTCCGATCAGCCGCGCAGGACGACCGGGACTGCTACTTTCAGTGGCAGACACCCAACCCACACGCAATGCCCAGCACCGCTGCGACTACCGCCGCATCACGGCTGCCGCTCCGACGCGGCCCCACCACCGATCGGCGCCACCGCCCTCGGATGGCTGGGCCCACCAGCGCGCCGCCACGCATCGCATAGCACCCCCCGCACCTCCCTATACCGCCCCGCTGCAGGACGATCCATCGCGATCCGCCCATGCCTCCCAGAACGGGAAGGCATCCCACCTGATGATGTCAACCCTTGTGCTGCAAGGGCGACCGACGCACCATAAGGTCGGCCTTTCGCCCACGGTGACCGGGCGATCGATCGTCCCGCGGTGCCTGCACCGCCCCGACGCCCGCGGATCCGGCGCCAACCGGATCCGGCGCCAACGCTGTCGCGACGCGGCCCGGCGTACCAGGCGGACGGGCTCTACCCACGTTGACAAACCCTGCGAACATGGTGGGCACGATGGCGACGATCACCCGGCCGACGATGACCCGAGTCGGCCGCCCCGGGCAGTCCCTGCAGACCGAGTACCAGCGGGCCAGGGCCAACCAGGCGCTGGTCCGGCGCGACCGGCTGGCCCGGCAGATTCCCCGCACGGCGGTGCGCTCGGCCGTGGTCGGGCTGGTCCTCGCGCTCGTCATCGCGTTCGGGGTCGGTCAGCCCGGCATCGCGATCGCGGTGTTCTTCGTGGTCTTCCTCGCCTGGCCTGCGGGCATCGTGGCCACGTCGTTCGGCACCGCGCCGGACATCGAGCTGCTGCGTGAGGGCGCCGAGGCCGAGCGCAAGACCGCCCGGTTCATCGCCCGCCTGCGCCGCAACGGCTACCTCATCCTGCACGACCGGGCCGTGCCGTACTCCGAGGAGACGATCGGTCACCTGCTGATCGGGCCCGGGGGCGTGATGGTCCTCAACAGCGACAACAGCAAGGGCACGCTGCGCTACACCAAGGGCGGCGCGGTCTGCGACGGCGAGTCGCTCAAGCCGGTCATCGACCGGGCGGCGTGGCTCGGCGGGGAGGTCCGCAACCAGGTCCGGGCGGCGCTGCCGATGCTCAAGATCCCGGTCAGCCCGATCCTGGTCATGGTCGAGGCCAACGTCCTGTGGAGCGACGGCGCCCTGGACGGCGTCACGATCATCAGCATCAAGGACGTCGCCAACTTCATCCGCAAGAAGCCCGGCCGGCTCAACCCGGGCGAGGTGCGCCAGGTCGTCGCCGCTGCCGAGCGGCTGTTCCCCGCCTTCTCGGCGAACCGGCTGGCCGACCAGGTCACGGTCGACCGCGACCAGTGGCTCACCCTGATGGACGCGCTGCGGACGATCCGCGAGCGCGACGGCGACGCGAGCGACATGCTCGACCGGCTCGCCCAGATCGAGTCGGACCTCGGCCGGCAGGCGGACGTGAGTGCGCGCGCCGGGATGCCCGTGGCCTCCGCCGGACCGGCCACGAGCGAGCCCGAGATTCCCACGCTCGACCCCGACGACCTGCCGCCCGACGACGGCGGCGGCGCGCCGGGATCCGGCCCCATCACCTCGATCGGCCTGGCGGCCGCGGGGCGCTCAGGAGCCCGTCCCCGGCGCGGCCGCATCCTGGCCTCCGTACGCCCGCCGCGGGATGACGCCGACCGACCCACCCCAGACGGCGCCGGTGACCGGCCAGCGGACGCCCCGCCCGGCGACACGCCTCCGCCCGCCGGCTCCTGACCGGCCGCCGACCCGCCGCCTGTCCCGCCCGACGTCCCGCCGCTTCCCGTCGCCTCGGGCCTCGACGCACGTCGCCCCGTTCCCCGTCCGCCCCGCTCCCCGTCGCCTCGGGCCCCAGCACGCGTCGCCTCGACGGCCGTTACCTCGGGCCCGGTCGCCCCGTGTGGGGGCCGAGCGACAGTGCCTTCGGGTGGCCGCCGCGACGCGCCCAGGCCCCGGTGGCACGGGCCCGTCGCGCTCGCGTCACCGTCTCGGCGCGTCCTCTGTCGTGCCTGCCGCCTGCCCCTCGCCCATCGCGCGGAGGCTTGGTCACGGTCCGCGGCGCCGTTGGCGTGCGTATTCCTCGGCTCGATCCGTCATCCATCCGGCCGCGGAACCACCACGTCACGTTGTTTCGGTCATGCGCCCTGCGCGCCCAACGGACCGACCGCGGGGGTCGGGCGTCACCACGTCCACCTTCCCACCTCTCCCGACCTCGGCTGCCCCTCTCCTCCCCTCTCCTCCCCTCTCCCCCTCTCCACCTCTCCGCCTCGCCCGCTCCCCGCCTCGACTGCCTCTCGCCTCCCCGGCGTCGTCGCAGACCACGGCAAGTCGAGTCGCGGCGTCGTACGGGAATGTCCGCCCGAGCCACAAAGTTGAGCCTGACAGACTCACCTCTGCCTGGCTACACTGGAAGCGGTCATCATGAGTCGAGTAGACTCAATCTCCTGAGACGTCCTAGCGTAGGAAGGACCGAACTCTCCGGGTGACCCTCGGCGAGCCGGTCCAGCGAGAGGTTCCATCCCCACGAGGTCGGCTCGCACGCACGATCAGCGGCGCCGGCACGGATCGAGAGGCACACAGACATGGCACGAGCGGTCGGCATCGACCTCGGCACCACGAACTCCGTCGTGAGCGTGCTCGAGGGCGGCGAACCCACGGTGATCGCGAACGCCGAGGGCTCTCGCACGACCCCGTCGGTCGTGGCCTTCGCGAAGAACGGCGAGGTCCTGGTCGGCGAGGTCGCCAAGCGTCAGGCGGTCACCAACGTCGAGCGCACCATTCGGTCGGTCAAGCGCCACATGGGCACCGACTGGAAGATGAAGGTCGACACGAAGGAGCTCACTCCGCAGGAGATCAGCGCCTTCATTCTGCAGAAGCTCAAGCGGGACGCCGAGTCCTACCTCGGCGAGACGGTCGCCGACGCGGTCATCACCGTCCCCGCCTACTTCGACGACGCGCAGCGCCAGGCCACCACGGAGGCCGGCACCATCGCGGGGCTCAACGTCCTGCGGATCGTCAACGAGCCGACGGCGGCGGCACTTGCCTACGGTCTGGACAAGGGCGAGAAGGAGCAGACCATCCTGGTCTTCGACCTGGGTGGCGGTACCTTTGACGTCTCCCTGCTCGAGATCGGCGATGGTGTCGTCGAGGTGAAGTCCACCTCCGGTGACACCCATCTCGGTGGTGATGACTGGGACCAGCGGATCACCGATCATCTGATCAAGACCTTCAACGGTCAGCACGGGGTTGACCTCGGCAAGGACAAGATGGCTCTGCAGCGGCTGCGCGAGGCCGCGGAGAAGGCCAAGATCGAGCTGTCGCAGTCCAGCCAGACCACGATCAACCTGCCGTACATCACCGCGTCCGCCGAGGGTCCGCTGCATCTGGACGTCGCGCTTTCCCGCGCCGAGTTCCAGCGGATGACCTCCGACCTCATCGACCGCTGCAAGCACCCCTTCCAGCAGGCGGTGAAGGACGCGAGCATCAAGGTCAGCGACATCGACCACGTCGTGCTCGTCGGTGGCTCCACTCGTATGCCGGCCGTCGTCGACCTGGTCCGCGAGCTCACCGGTGGCAAGGAGCCGAACAAGGGCGTCAACCCGGATGAGGTCGTCGCCGTCGGTGCCTCGCTGCAGGCCGGCGTACTCAAGGGCGAGGTCAAGGACGTCCTGCTGCTCGACGTCACTCCGCTGTCGCTCGGTATCGAGACGAAGGGGGGAATCATGACGAAGCTCATCGAGCGGAACACCACGATCCCCACCAAGCGCTCGGAGATCTTCACGACCGCCGAGGACAGCCAGCCGTCGGTGCAGATCCAGGTCTTCCAGGGCGAGCGCGAGATGGCCGCCTACAACAAGAAGCTCGGCATGTTCGAGCTGACCGGCCTGCCGCCAGCCCCGCGGGGCCTGCCCCAGATCGAGGTCACCTTCGACATCGACGCGAACGGCATCGTGCACGTGTCCGCCAAGGATCTCGGCACGGGCAAGGAGCAGTCGATGACCATCACCGGCGGCTCCGCGCTGCCGAAGGACGACATCGACCGCATGGTCCGCGACGCCGAGCAGTACGCCGAGGAGGACCGCAACCGCCGCGAGGAGGCCGAGACCCGCAACAAGGCGGAGACTCTCGTCTACTCCACCGAGCGCTTCCTGGCCGAGAACGGCGACAAGATTGACGCCACGGTCAAGTCGGACGTCGAGGAGAAGCTCGGCACCCTTCGGGGCGCCGTCGCCGGCACCGACACGGCCGCGATCCGCGAGGCCGCGGACGCTCTCGCGGCGGCCAGCCAGGCCATGGGCCAGGCGATGTACGCACAGGCCGCCCAGGAGGGCGCAGGCACACCTGGCGCTGGCGGCACGGCTGACGACGACGTGGTGGACGCCGAGATCGTGGACGAGGAGGACAAGAAGTGACCTCCAGCCAGTCCGGTGACTGGTGGGGCTCGGGCGGAGACAGCGGCGAGGAGCCTCGCGTGGTTGTCCGCGACCGGCGGCGCATCGATCCGGAGAGCGGCGAGGTCCGACCGGATTCCGCTTCCACGCCCGGCACGTCGGCGGGAGCCGCTCCCGCCGACAGCCCCGGCCAGGAGGCCGATGGGGAGCTGGTCGAGTCTCTGCGGTCGCAGGTCCGCGAGCGCACCGCCGACCTGCAGCGGCTGAAGGCGGAGTTCGACAACTACCGCCGCCGGGTCGAGCGGGATCGTCAGCAGATCGGCGAGCAGGCGACCGCGAAGGTACTCGCCAGCCTGCTCGCCACGCTCGACGACATCGGCCGAGCCCGTGACCACGGTGACCTTGAGGGCCCGTTCAAGGCGATCGCGGAGGCGCTGGAGACCGCGCTGGAAGCCGCCGGCCTGGAACGCTACGGCGTGCCGGGCGACGAGTTCGATCCGGCGGTTCATGAGGCGCTCATGCACTCGTACCGACCGGATGTCAGCGGCCCGACCTGCGTCGACATCTTCCGCGCCGGCTACCTGCACGCCGGCCGGGTGCTGCGTCCGGCACAGGTCGCCGTCGCGGAGCCCACAGGCGAGCCTGCCGAGGCGCCCGCCACGCCACCGCCGGTTGCCGAGCCCGTCGCCGAGGCGGCAGGTAGACCTGCGGAGCGGCCCGAGCGTCCGGCGCCGACCCCGGACGACACCGGCAGCATTCCAGGTCCGGACAACGGCGAGCCCACTGTCAGCGCCGACTGAGGATGCGAGCCATGCCCGTCTGGCGGGTCAGGGCGCGTCGGCCGACCTTCGTCCCGCAGATGGCGGGCAGGGCCGGCCGGCGCCTGGCTCTGGCGGGCGATTCGGGCGGGGTGACACGATGATGGAAGGAGGGGCGCCGTGAGTGTTCGCGACATGGTCGAGAAGGACTATTACGCCGCTCTCGGCGTTCCGAAGGACGCCTCGGCGACCGACATCAAGAAGGCGTACCGCAAACTCGCCCGCGAGCTGCACCCGGACAAGAACCCCGGTGACGCCAAGGCCGAGGCGCGCTTCAAGGAGGTGTCCGAGGCGTACGACGTGCTGTCCGACGAGAACCGGCGGCGGGAGTACGACGAGGCTCGGGCCCTGTTCGCGGCCGGCGGCCGGCCCGGTGGCGGCTTCACCGGCGGTCGTCCGGGCGGCTATGGAGGCTTCGGCGCGCCCGGCGGCTTCGGGGCTCCGGGTTCCGCCGGCTACGGCGGCGGCCCGAACCTCAACTTCGAGGACCTCCTGGGCGGCGGCGGAGGTGGCGGCCTCGGTGGCTTCTTCGACATGTTCCAGCGTTCCTCCCCGGGGCGCGGACCACGGCGTGGCGGCGACATCGAGGCCGAGGTCACGATCTCGTTCGAGAAGTCGCTGACCGGCCTGGAGGCGTCGGTCCGACTGCCTGGCGCCGCGACGTGCACCACCTGCGAGGGCAGCGGTGCCCGGCCGGGCACCGCCCCCCGGACCTGCACGACCTGCCGGGGGCTCGGGGTGGTCTCCCGTTCCCAGGGCGGCTTCGCGCTGTCCGAGCCGTGCCGCGACTGCCTCGGCAAGGGCACCCTGATTGATCATCCCTGCCCGGACTGCCGCGGCACCGGCCGCAGGGAGCGTGAGCAGCGCATCCGGATCCCCCCGGGCGTGAGCGACGGGCAGCGGCTGCGGGTTCGCGGCCGCGGCACGCCCGGCGAGCGTGGGGGGCCGGCGGGCGACCTGGAGGTGACCGTCCACGTGCTGCGCCACCCGATCTTCGATCGGGATGGCAGCAACCTGACCATCACCCTTCCCGTGACGATCACCGAGGCAGCGCTTGGCGCCTCGGTCCGGGTTCCGACGCTCGACGGCGCCCCGCTCACGGTGAAGGTTCCGGCGGGGACCTCGAGTGGGCGGCGGTTGCGGGCTCGCGGGCGGGGTGTCCCGATGTCCGGCGGCGGGCACGGCGATCTCATCGTGACGCTCGAGGTCACCGTTCCCAAGCCGGCCGATCTCTCGCCGCGCGCCCGGACGGCGTTGCTGGAGTTTGCCCAGGCCCATCCCGAGGACCCCCGGGCACCCATGATGGAACGGATGGAGGCAGGGGAATGACCGCGCGGATCAACCGAACATCCGACCCGCCGCCGGCGCCCCACGCCCGGACGGCGCCAGCACGCCGCGGCGGGCAGCAGCCGGCATCTGACGCATCCGTCTCGGCCACCGAGGTCAGGCCCGAGGGGTACTACCCGAGCGGGCCTCTTCCCGGCCCAGCACACGACGAGGACGCGCCGGTCTACGTGATCTCGATCGCTGCGCAGCTCGCGGGCATGCATCCGCAGACGCTCCGCTCGTACGACCGGCTTGGGATCGTGACTCCGGGGCGTACCGCGGGCCGCGGGCGCCGGTACTCCGCCCGAGATGTCGCGCTCCTGCGAGAGGTTCAGCGTCTCTCTCAGGAGGAGGGTGTCAACCTTGAGGGCATTCGGCAGGTCCTGCAGCTGAGCGCCCAGGTCATGGCCCTGCAGGCGCAGGTGCGGCAGCTCACCGAGGAGCTGGCCCATGCCCGCGCCGATGCGGCGAGGCAGGTGGCCGAGGCGCACGCCAGCCATCGTCGAGATCTTGTTCCGGTCGACCGCGGGGCGGTCGTGGTATGGCGCCCGCTTCCCCGCCGCTGAGGGCGCTGGCTGGCGGCGGCGCCAGCGGGGAAGTACCAGCCCAGGGGGGCTTGCCCGGTCCGTGACGGACCGCGGGAGGCCCCCCTTCGTCATGTTCGCGGCCGCCACCGCGCATCCGATGAAGTTGAGTGGGAACGACTCATGTATGCTGAGTGTTGTAACCGATGACATCGCCATCCCCCGACCATCTGGGATCCGCCATGAACGCTGAACGCCTCACCGCCCGCTCGCAGGAGGCTCTGTCCGCGGCGATCAGCCGGGCCACCGGCGACGGCTCGCCCCTCGTCGACCCTCTTCACCTGCTCGCCGCGCTGCTCGAGTCCCCCGATGGGGTCGGCACCGCGCTCCTGTCCGCAGCCGGCGCCTCGGTCGAGGCGATCCGGACCCGCGCGGAGGCCGCGGTATCCCGGCTACCCAGGGCGACAGGCATGAGCGTCTCGGCTCCGCAGCTGTCCCGCCAGCTCATCGCGGTGCTCACGGGCGCCGAGCGCCAGGCCTCGCGGTTGGGCGACGAGTACACCTCGGTCGAGCACCTGGTCGTCGCGATCGCCGAGGAGGGCGGCGAGGCGGGTCACATCCTGACCGGAGCCGGCGCCACACCGGACGCGCTGCGAGCGGCGTTCGACAAGGTTCGCGGCGGCGCCCGGCGGGTCACCAGCAGGGATCCGGAAGGCTCCTACCGCGCGTTGGAGAAGTACTCCATCGACCTCACCGAGCGGGCTCAGCAGGGCAAGCTCGACCCGGTCATCGGGCGGGATCCGGAGATCCGCCGGGTGATCCAGGTGCTGTCCCGGCGCACCAAGAACAACCCGGTTCTGATCGGTGAGCCCGGCGTGGGCAAGACGGCGATCGTCGAGGGCCTCGCACTGCGGGTCGTCGCCGGCGACGTGCCCGAGTCGCTGCGCGGTCGCCGCATCGTCTCCCTCGACCTCGGTTCCATGGTCGCCGGGTCCAAGCTGCGCGGCGAGTTCGAGGAGCGGCTGACCTCCGTCCTCAACGAGATCCGCGAGGCCGAGGGCCAGATCATCACCTTCATCGACGAGCTCCACACCGTCGTCGGCGCGGGCGGCGCCGAGGGCGCGATGGATGCCGGCAACATGCTCAAGCCGATGCTGGCCCGCGGCGAGCTGCGCATGATCGGCGCGACCACGCTGGAGGAGTACCGCACCCGCATCGAGAAGGACCCCGCGCTCGAGCGCCGTTTCCAGCCCGTGATGGTCGGCGAGCCGACCGTCGAGGACACCATAGGCATCCTGCGCGGTCTCAAGGAGCGCTACGAGGTCCATCACGGCGTCCGGATCACCGATGCCGCGCTCGTCGCCGCCGCCACCCTGTCCGATCGCTACGTCACCGCCCGGTTCCTGCCGGACAAGGCGATCGACCTGATGGACGAGGCCGCCTCCCGGCTGCGGATGGAGATCGACAGCCGTCCCGTCGCGATCGACGAGCTCGAGCGCGCCGTGCGCCGGCTCGAGATCGAGGACATGGCGCTTTCCAAGGAGAACGACGACGCCTCCCGGGAGCGTCGCGAGCGTCTGCAGCGCGAGCTGGCCGACCGGCGCGAGGAACTGAACACCCTCACCGCCCGCTGGCATCGGGAGAAGGACTCGATCTCCGAGGTGCAGAAGATCAAGGAAGAGCTGGAGAACGCTCGCCGGGAGGCGGAGATCGCCGAGCGCGACCTCGATCTGGCGAAGGCCGGTGAACTTCGTTACGGCACGATTCCCACGCTGGAGAAGCGGCTGACCGAGGCGACGGATGCGCTGGCCGGCGCCGACTCGCCTGGCGGGGCCATGCTGAATGAGGAGGTCGGCCCGGACGACGTCGCCGAGGTCGTCGCCGCCTGGACGGGCATTCCCGCCGGCCGCCTGCTGGAGGGCGAGACCGCCAAGCTGCTGCGCATGGAGTCCGAGCTGCATGCGCGCGTGATCGGCCAGGAGGACGCGGTGCGGGCCGTCTCCGACGCGGTTCGGCGGGCCCGGGCGGGCATCGCCGATCCGGACCGTCCCACCGGTTCCTTCCTGTTCCTCGGCCCGACCGGTGTCGGGAAGACCGAGCTTGCCAAGGCGCTGGCAGACTTCCTGTTCGACGACGAGCGGGCTGTGGTGCGCATTGACATGAGCGAGTACGCCGAGAAGCACTCGGTCGCCCGCCTCATCGGCGCCCCACCCGGGTACATCGGCTTCGAGTCGGGCGGTCAGCTCACCGAGTCGATCCGGCGCCGTCCCTACAGCGTGATCCTGCTCGACGAGGTCGAGAAGGCGCACCCCGACGTTTTCGACATCCTTCTCCAGGTCCTCGACGATGGTCGGCTGACCGATGGCCAGGGTCGCACGGTGGACTTTCGCAACACGATCCTGATCCTCACCTCCAACCTGGGTTCGCAGTTCATAGCCGATCCGACGCTCAGCCCGCAGGTGCGGCGGGAATCGGTCATGGTCGCTGTCCGGGACGCCTTCAAGCCCGAGTTCCTCAACCGTCTCGATGACGTCCTCGTCTTCGACCAGCTGGGCCGGGAGGATCTGGCCCGGATCGTGGACCTGCAGCTCGACCGGCTGCGGGCACGGCTGCAGGACCGGCGCATCACCCTCGCCGTCACGGAGGCGGCGAAGAACTGGCTGTCCGATGTCGGCTACGACCCGGTCTTCGGCGCCCGTCCGCTGCGGCGTCTGGTGCAGACGGCCATCGGCGACAAGCTTGCCCGGGAGCTGCTCGCCGGTCAGGTGCGGGATGGTGACACCGTGCTGGTCGACGGTGTGCCTGGCGGTTCTGGGCTGAGCGTGACCGCGGAGTCGGCCTCCGTCGCCAAGGCACTCTGACCGTCGGTGAGGTCGGGTGCACGCCGTCCACAGAAGGTGTGCACCCGACCTGTTACCGATGGGAGGTCCGCTGGTGGGCGGGTCTGGGCGGGAGGTCCCGACGTAGGGTCGGGCCATGGCGGGCAGATCGAACATCGTCGTTTCGGCGGCCGTGCAGGAAGCCGTGGCCGCCGGAACACCGGTCGTGGCGTTGGAGTCGACGCTGATCGCGCACGGGTTGCCCCGGCCTCGCAACCGTGAGGTCGCCCTCTCGCTCGAGGAGCAGCTGCGCGCAAAGGGCGTGACGCCGGCCACCGTCGCGGTGATCGACGGTGTCCCCCGGGTCGGCCTGGACGAGGCCGATCTGCGGCGGATCTCCGACGACGCCACCGTGCTCAAGGTCTCCGTGCGCGATCTCCCGGTCGCGTGCGCGACCGGGAGGACGGGCGCGACGACGGTGGCGTCCACGGCGTTGCTCGCGGCCCGTGCCGGGATTCGGGTCTTCGCCACTGGGGGCCTCGGCGGTGTGCATCGGGGCGCGGGGGACAGTTTCGACGAGTCCGCGGATCTGGTGACCCTGGCCACGACTCCGATGACCGTGGTCTGCGCCGGCGTGAAATCGATCCTCGACGTCGGCGCGACGTTGGAGCGCCTGGAGACGCTCGGCGTCACGGTGCTCGGCTACCGAACCTCGACGTTTCCCGGGTTCTACCTCCCGCACACCTCCTACGACCTGGACTGGCGAGTCGGTGAGCCGGGGCAGGTCGCCGCCGTGATGGCGGCCGCCGACGCCATGGCGCTGACCTCGGCCATCGTGGTGGCCAGTCCGCTCCCGGCAGACCAGGCGCTTGATCCGGCGCTGCACGACCGGGTGCTGGCCGACGCGCTGGCATGGGCGTCGGATCGCGGTATTCGCGGCAAATCCGTCACACCGTTTCTCCTGGAGACATTCCACCGCGAGACGGGCGGCGCCAGCCTGGAGGTCAACATCAACGCCGTCCGGAACAACGTCGCGGTCGCGGCGGACATCGCCGTTGCCTGGTCCGCGGCGAACCCCCGACCGCTGCCATAGGTCTCCGCACGGGCCCCACAGCCTCAGGCTACGACAGAGTGTCACATCCAGGGCGATCTCGGTGATATCAGCCCGCCGGCAGGGCGCCGGCGGGGCAGAGCTGCGACGATTTCCCGCGAGGGCCGTGGCGCCGGGTGAGCCGGGTGAGCCGGGTGAGCCGGGCAGTCCCGGTCGCGGGCACGCGGGCCATCCCCGCGCCACCTCGACGACGGCGCGGCGGGCAGGCCGCACCCGGCCGGGAGGGGGCTGTCGGATCGTGGCGTGGATGATCGGGCGCCGTTCCGCCTGGTGGGTGATCGTCCTGTGGCTCGCCGTCGCGGGGGCGATGAGCCCGCTGGCGTTCCACCTCACCGACGCGCAGAAGAACGACGCGGCGGCCTTCCTGCCGTCGAACGCGGAGTCCACCCGGCTCCTCGCCGAGCAGCGCCGTTTCCCGGGCGGGGATGCCGTTCCCGCCATCGTGGTCCTGACCAGGCCTGCCGGTCTGACCAGCGCGGACAAGGCATCCGCCCCCGCCGTCGCGCGAGCCCTGCGCCCCTTCGCCTCCGGGCCCGTCCTGGGTCCCCTCGTGTCGCCGCACAACCGCACCCTGATCCTCACCGTGCCACTCGCCCAGCGCAACGACGCCGCCGCGTTCACCGACGACGTCCGCGAGATGCGCCGGATCGCACGCCCGCTGGTGCCGGCCGGCGCCGAGATCACGATCACCGGCCCCGCCGGCCTCGTCGCGGACACCTTCCACCTGTTCAGCACGATCGAGTCCCGGCTGCTCCTCGTCACCGCGACGATCGTGGCGGTGATCCTGCTGGTGGTATATCGCAGTCCGCTGCTGTGGCTGGTCCCGCTGATCTCGGTCGGCGTCGCGGACCAGACAGCCGCCGGGATCGTCTACCTGCTTGCCCGGCACACCGCGCTGACCATCAACGGCCAGAGTTCCGGCATTCTGCGGGTCCTCGTCTTCGGCGCCGGGACCGACTACGCCCTGCTCCTCATCGCGCGTTACCGGGAGGAGCTCACCCGACACCGCGATCCGCGCCAGGCGATGAAGGAGGCGCTCACCCACGCCGGCCCGGCGATCCTGGCGTCCGCCGGGACCGTGGTCATCGGCATGCTGTGCCTGCTGTTCGGAGTCCTCGCCTCCGATCGCGGCCTCGGCCCGGTCGGCGCGATCGGCATCACGACAGCGCTGGTCACGATGACGACGCTGCTCCCGGCGGCCATGGTCGTCTGCGGGCGGCGACTGTTCTGGCCGCGGATTCCGCACTTCGGTGAGCACTCGCCGGTTACGGAGGCGGCCAGGCGCGGGCCCGCCGCCCGCACCGCCCATGCGGCGGCGCTCGCCGCACCGACCGTTCCCGGGCACGAGGACCTGACCGAGTTCGACCTCGCCGAGGAGCCGGGCCGCTGGGTACGGATCGGCGCGGCCATCGACCGCCGGCCTCGCACGGTCTGGATCGTGACGTCGCTGCTCCTCGGCGCGCTCGCCATCGGCCTGGTGGCCATGGACACCTCGCTGCGCCAGGACCAGGGTTTTCGGCAGAACGTCGAGTCGGTGCGTGGCATCGAGCTGGCCTCGGTCGACCTCCCGCCCGGCGCCACGGCGCCCACCTACGTCATCGTGGACGCCGCCGCGGCGGACCGGGTCGCGGCCACCCTGCGTGGCATGCCCGAGGTGGCGGCCAGCTCCGAGGTCGGACGCAGCGGTGACCGGGCGCAGTTCCTCGTCGTGCTGCGCTCGCGGCCGGACAGTCCGGTGTCGTTCGCCGCGGTGACCGCGCTGCGGGACCGTCTGCACGCCATGGGGGACACGCATGCGCTGGTCGGCGGGAACACCGCCGTGAACCTCGACGTGCGCCATGCCGCCGTGCGGGACCGACAGGTGATCATCCCGATGGTGCTGGCCGTCGTCTTCGTGGTGCTCATCTTCCTGCTGCGGGCGGTGGTGGCCCCGCTGCTGCTGATGACGACGGTCGTGTTGTCCTTCCTTGCCGCCCTCGGCGCGAGTGCGGTCGCCTACCGCTGGATCTTCGGGTTTCCCGGCGTCGATCCCTCGCTGCCGCTGTTCGCCTTCATCTTCCTGGTGGCGCTCGGAGTGGACTACAACATCTTCCTGATGACCCGGGTGCGCGAGGAGACCATGCGGATCGGACCGCGACCTGGTGTCCTGCACGCGCTGGCGGTGACCGGTGGGGTCATCACGTCGGCGGGCGTCGTGCTCGCCGCCACGTTCTCCGCCCTGGTGATCTTTCCGCTGGTTCAGCTCGCCGAGATCGGCTTCGTGGTCGCCTTCGGGGTGCTGCTCGACACCCTGGTCGTGCGGTCGATCCTGGTGCCCGCTCTCGCGCTGGACGTCGGTTACCGCATCTGGTGGCCGGGCCGGCTCGGCCACCCGGACGGCGCCCTCGGCACGCCGGACATGGACGCCGCGACCAGCGCACCCTCCGGACGGGCCTAGACCGCGTATTCGGGTTGCGATCATGCTGGCACGGCTCCGGTGGTCGGGGTCGAGCCGTTCGGGCTCGACCCCGACTCGGCGGCCCCATTGCGCCCGGATACATCCGCAAGGCGACTTATGGTTACGACATGGCCGACGTTCTGCTGGCGGAGTCCGCGGGGTGGCGGGTTCTGTCACCGGCCCTACGACGGCTGCGGCGGACGGTCCTGGTCCTCGGGGCGGTTCCGGCGGTGGCGTGCACGGCGGTGATCGCGGTCGTCGCCGGCGGCTGGGCGTGGGCGCCGCTCGTCCTGGTGCCGCTCGCGGCCGCCGGCTGGGCATGGCGCGCGATCGGCAGGGTCTGGCAGGCCTGGCGGTACGCCGAGCGGGAGGATGACCTGCTGATCCTGCGCGGGGTGCTCGTGCGAAGACTGGTGGTGGTGCCCTACGGGCGGCTGCAGCTGGTCGATGTCACCTCGGGACCACTCGCGCGCCGCTTCGGCATCGCCCGCGTGCAGCTGCACACCGCCGCGGCCACCAGCGACGCCGTCATCCCCGGTCTGCGCCCACCCGAGGCCGCCCGGCTGCGCGACGCGCTGACCGAACGCGGCGAAGCCCGCTCGGCCGGCCTGTGAGAAGGCATCGCGGCGCCGCACCGGGCATTCCGGCTCCGCGGCCCAGCCTGACGGCGCCCGCAACCCCTGCACGCAATGCGCCGGTGACACCCGACGGATTTCACCGGCTGCACCCGTTGACGCCGTTCCTGCGCGGCTGGGTGGTCGTGGCGGCGTTCGGGGCGACGGTGGCTCGCAACCTCGCCGAGGACGTCACCGCCCGCGCGATCGGCCTGACGCTGCTCTTCCTGATTCCGGCCGCGGGCCTCTACGGGTACACCACCTGGCGGTTCACCCGCTACCGGATCGAGCGGGACGGGCTGCGGCTTGACACCGGGCTGTTCGTCCGGCGGACCCGGTATGTCCGGTTGGATCGCCTGCAGTCGGTGGACGTCGTCCAGCCGCTGCTCGCGCGGGTGGCCGGGCTCGCGATCCTGCGGTTGGATCTCGCCGGCCATGAGCACCGGGACCGCAGCGACGGGGATCATGGCAGCTCCACCTCCGACCTGCGCTATCTCTCGGTCGGCCACGCCCACCGGCTGCGCGGGGCCCTGGTCGCCAGGGCCGCGGGAGGGGTGGGTGCCACGGGCCTCATGGGTGAGACGGGTCTCACGGGTGTCACGGGTGTCACGGGCCCTGTGGGTGAGGCAGCCGAGGCGCCCCACGAACGTCTCGCCGAGGTGCCCGCGCGGCGGCTCGTCGCGGCGATCGCGCTGTCTCCCGCGCCATGGGTCGCGCTGGTCGGCGTCGCGGGTATCGCCGTGCCGTCGTTGCTGACCGGCACCCGCGCCGGCTTCCTCGGGGCCGTGCCCCTGCTGGGCTGGTTCTGGCACCGTACGATCCGGTCCTTCGCCACCAACTACCCCTACACCGTGTCCGCATCGCCCAACGGGCTGCGCATCGACAGCGGGTTGTTCGAACGCGCGTACGCGACCGTCCCGCCCGGCCGCGTGCAGGCGATCAGCATCGTCGAGCCGCTGCTGTCGCGCCTGTTCGGGTGGGCCACCATCCGGATGAACGTGGCCGGCGGGGGACCATCCGTGCTGCTTCCGGTGGCCCGGCGGGCGGACGCGCTGGAGCTGGTCGGCCGGCTGCTGCCCGGGGTGGACCTCGAGCGGATCCGACTGGTCCGGCCGCCCCGGCGCGCCCTCCTGCTCGCGCCGCTGCACGGGTGGGCGCTGGCCTGCGGCACCGACGGCGCGGCCTTCGTCACCCGCCATGGCCTGCTGCGCCGGCACACCGACATCATCGCGCACGGCAAGGTGCAGAGCATCCGGATGGTGGCGAACCCGCTGGCCAGGGTGCTGCGCCTGGCCGACGTGCACCTGGACACGACCGGCGGGCCGGTCCGGGTCAGGGCCGCCCTGCGCGACCGGGACGAGGCGTTGCGCATCGTCAGCACGCAGGCGGAGCGCTCCCGGCTGGGCCGGCGCCGGGACACCGCCGACCTCTGGACGAACTGACCAGCCTGATCTGACCAGCCTGATCCGGGCAGGCCGAACTGGCCAGATCAGGCTGAACGACCAGCTCAGCCGAACGTCGGGAACTCCGGTCCGAAGACCGAGCCCCACAGGGCGACGGCCTCCTCATGGTCACCGGCCTGCTCGGCGGCCAGCGCCTTGGCCGAGTAGATCCGGGCGAGCCGGATGGTCTCGCCGAGCGCGTCGAGGTCCTCCGGGCGGACGTAGCTGGACAGGTCCCCGCCGACGTCGGTCGGGTCGGACGCGGCGAGCCCGACCTCGTCCATGTGGCGGAACACCTCGGCGAGACCCTGGCGGGTGTTGAGCCCCTGGCCGGCGAGGACCTGACCGGCGAGCGCCTCGATGTGGAACGAGCGCAGGTGGCTCCCGCACACCCGGTTCCACGCCTTGAGCAGCCGCACCGCCGAGATGACCCGGGGCCCGAGATCCGCCGTCCAGCTCATGTGCCGCTCAGGGCGCGTCGGCAGCCAGCCGCCGACCCGGTCGGGCATCACGTAGCCGGCGCGCGGGTGGTCGAACGCGGGGACGAGGTGCACGTCGGGCGGCGAGTCGTAGACGATGCGCAGCGCCTGGCCGCGGCTGCCGATCGTCTGGATCCGCTCGCCGCCGATCGCGTTGCGCACGCACAGCACCAGGTCGCGCGAGTCCCAGCGGAACCGCTTCCACGCGCTGTTCGCCGCCGAGAACACCGCGAAGATATCCACCTCGTCCAGCGGGCGGATCATAGTGTCACGCCCGGCGGAGCCGATCGTCGCCACGCCGACCAGCGGCAGCGCGCACCGCGGCGGGAAGATCGCCCGCAGCGCCCGCTCCGCCTCGTCCCGGCGGGCGGCGATGACCGCCTTGTCCTCGGCGCTGAGCCTGATCATGTCGTCAAGCTTGGCGAAGGCGCGCGCCGTCGTGCCGACGAGCAGCGGGCCGGTCAGCGCTCCCGTGGCCGGGTCGATCGGCGAGGCGGGGGAATGCGACCCGTCGCCCCCGTCGGGCGGGAACAGCGCGTTCGGCCCCCCGGGCGAGGACTCGTTCGGCCGCCGCCAGTGCGACGGAATGATCAGATGGTCATAGGTGACCTCGCCCGGCCGAGCTCCGGCAGGTGTTCCTCGAGGGGTTTCCACGCTCATGCTGCTGACCTCCCAGGCGCAGGTAGCGCCGAACCGTTCGGGCTCCCCTCCCCGGACGCGCGACGGGCCTCCCACGGCCCGCCCCGGACGCCCCGCCCTCGCTGGGCCCGTCGGCCAACGGTCGCGACATCGCTTTACATGGTGCCCCAGGGCATCACGGTCTGAACAGGGGGCTGCCGGCGCGGCGTATCCGCCGCGCGTCCTGTGACGGTGAAACTACGAGAGTCCGGCTGTCGCGCGCCTGACAGCAGACCATCGGACAGGCAACACCCGAACAATGTTCCCCGCACCCGCACAGCGGTTCTTACCAGGCCGTTTCGCACGGATCACCGGAATGAGCACCTGGTCGTCACCGGACCATGTCCCCGCAGCTCACCGTGTCCTCGTCCTGACCTTTCCTCGGCGGGACCACGTCACGCACCGTGACGTGAGCCGGTGCTCATTGCGCGGGCGGCCGCAGCCAGATCCGCCACCACTCGGCTACCAGCACCGGGGTGGGAACGAAGGAGGTCGCCTGCCCCAACCGCTTCCCGACGGCGTCGCCACGGCGGATCCGCGTCTCCACGAGCGCGCCCCGGTACTCCAACCAGCCGGCGGCCGCCCGGATCGCCTCGGTTCCGTATCCCTCCCGCCGGGCGCCGACCACGATCGACACCCCCACCACGGCGCGGCGGCCGTGGGTGTCCGCGGCCAGGAGCCCGATGGCCGCCGCCTCGGACCTGCGCCGCAGCACCCAGGTCAGCACGGACCGCCCGGCGCCGGCCCGGCGGCGCAGCTCTCGGCGCAGGGAGCCGGCCGGGTCGAGCGGATCCGGCGCCGGCGCGTGCGGATCGGTGCCCACGATGCCGCCGTAGGGGCCGGGTGACGGCTCCCGCCCCCCCGACCGGGCCATGACCGCCGTGTAGGCGAGTGAGGGGGCGAGCTCCTCCGCGACATACCCGGCGTTCCAGATGGTCAGCGGCAGGGCGAGTAGCCGAGGTGTGGTGAGGGTCGGCCCTTCACCCACGGCGGGACGGTTCCCGCACCCCGAGCAGCCCCCGTTCCCGCAGCCAGGCCTCGGTGCGGGCCATTCCCTCGGACAGCGGGACGCCCGGCTCCCAGCCGGTGAGCTCGCGGATCCGATCAGCAGCGAAACCGACCTCACGGGTCAGGTCCCGGATGCCGAGGGCGCCGATGTCGATCCGCGCCCGAGGGTCGACACCGGCGACGAGCCGGCCCCCCAGGCCCCGGACCAGCCCCGACGCCGGCCGGCTCACACCCTGTGGCGCCGGGGCACCGCCCGCGGCGAACGTGGGCTCGGCTCGCTCGCGATACCCCTGGGCCAGCAAGCTGACGCGGTGCAGGGTGCCCGCGGCCTCGAGGACCCGCGCCGGCACGGACCGGGGCGCCGGGAGGTCGAGCATCCGGCTGTAGTACCCGAAGAACTCGGCGGCGGTGACGGGCGCACCTCCCGTGACGTGCAGCACCGTGCCCGCGACGGCGTCCCGGTCCGCGGCGGCGACCGTCGTCACCGCGGCGACGACGTCGTCGACGTGCACCGGGCTGACGAGCCCACGCCCGCCACCGACCAGCACGAACCGCCCCGCCCGCAGCAGGAGGACCGGCCACAGCGTCCACCGGCCGGCCCGCGGCCCGTAGGCGTCGCCGATGCGCAGGACGGTCGCGCCGAGCCCATGCGCGACCGCGGAGCCCACCGCCTGCTCGGCGGCGGCGAGCGTGTCGGCGCGCGCATTCCCGGTGAGGCCCACCGGAGACGACTCGTCCGGCGGCGGGCCACCCGCGCTCGGGCTGGGCAGCACGTCCACACAGGACAGATGCAGGAACCGGCCGACGCCGGCCCGGGTGGCGGCGTCGAGCAGCGTGGCCGTTCCGCCGAGCGTGACCCGGCGGACCTCGGCCGGCGAGACCCGCAGCGGTGCCCCGGCCCGCCCCGGGCGCACCGGAGTGAGCTCCGCGACCCCACCGGTCCCCACCGCCGCGGCGTGGATGACCAGGTCAGCCCCGTCGAGCGCGCGTTCCCACTCCCCCGGCCGGCAGATGTCGGCCTGGACGACGCCGGGCGCCCGGCGGATATCCAGCGCAACGACCTCGGCACCCTGCCCACGCAGGGCATGGGTCAGCGCCCCGCCGAGAAAACCGGCCGCGCCGGTGACCACCGCCCGAACCACGGCCACTCCTTATAACCGGGGTGCCCGCGCCGAGGGCACCCGCGCCGATGGCGCTGTCGCGACCGCCGCCACCGGGCCCGTCGGGTGCGCCCCACGCTGCCGTCGGCGACGATCCCCCGACCCTACGGGATCGCCGCGGGCACGGACGCGGGCCATGCGCTCGCCCGGCCGGACCTCGCCCCGCCCGCGGCCGTCAGGACCGCGGTGTCGCGAAATCCTGGGTCCAGTAGACGCCGTAGGTTCCGCCGTTCGCGATGCCGACGCCGATGCGGGTCAGCGGTGGTCGACGGCGCGGACGGCGCCGCGGCCGTCGGGGTGACCGACAGCGACGGGGTGGAACCGAACAGAGGTGCCGACATCGCTTCCGCCGGCGTCCCGCCCGGCGACACGATCGCCGGGGTGGTCGGCGTCGCGGTGGTGCCCACGGGACCGCCGGCCCGCCCGGCGACCACCGGATTCGAGGTGCAGGCAGCGGCGCCGAGCAGCAGCCCGGCGAGCGCGAGCGGGAGGAACACGGCGCTCGCCGCCCACTGCGGTCCAGGTGTGGACACGGTCCGGCGCCGGGAGGCCGCGCGCCGGTTACGCGTGAGAAGCATCGGATCCCTCGTCTGGTCGGCCCCCCGACCTAAGTGCTGGACCGATGAGGCTAGTCATTGGCAGCCAGAAATTGCCAGCCCCACCGCATTCACCCACCGAGGGTGATTGATCGATGGCGGTTGGAGGCTACCTGCCCCTCCCCCGGCTGGGCCGCCCGCCGGCCTGGTCACAGCCACGGGACACATAGGGGCAACGACCCGATGCCGCCATCCCGGACGCCGCGGCCTGGATCAGCTCTCCTCGGCAGGATCGGCGTTACGGCGGCGGGCGGTGCGGCGGCGCAGCAACTCCCCGCCCGCTCCGGCGACCACGGAGACGACCACCACCACCCCGGCGAGCCAGCCGGCGGCATCGCGCAGACCGGGAACCGCCGACGCCAGGTAGCCCAGCAGGAGCAGACCCGTCCCCCACACCAGCGCACCGGACACGACCGCGACGAGGAAGCGGTACCACGGCATCGCCACCGCTCCCGCGAGCACGGGGGCGAAGGTCCGCGCCCAGGGCACGAACCGCGCGGCGACGAGGGTGACGGAGCCGAACCGCCCGTAGAACTCCTCCGTACGGGCCAGGGCAGTGGCGTGCCGGCGCTCCAGGAAAGGTCGGCCCAGCCGAGCACCGGTGTAGTAGCCCGCTATCGCCCCGGCGCTGGCGGCGGCCGCGACTCCGACCGACAGGACGTAGATGGAGACGTCCGCGTCCCCGTCGGCGGCGACGAGGCCGGCGGCGAAGAGAATCGTGTCCCCGGGAAGCCAGAACCCGACCAGGACCCCGCTCTCGATGAAGATCACCGCGAACAGGACGGCGTAGAGAGTCGTCCCGGACAGGCTGCCCACATCCACGGTTCCAGTGTGCCGGGCGATCCCTCCGTGCGGGGATCACCGCCGCGCCGGATCGCGGCCGCGGACCACGCCGGCGCGCGCCGCCACGAACGCCACCACCGCGACGGGCCATCCGGTGTGTGCTCCCCGCGTGACACCGTCGCCCGGCAGCGGGCCCGTGACCGGCCGCTCGTCACAGCCACAGCAGATTCACCGGCGACGTCCGCCGCATCCAGGCGCCTGGACGTGGCCGGCCGTCATACCCTTCGCCCACCAACAGTCCGACGGCGGGCTTCGGCCCGATCGGGTTGGACCGCGCCGCCGCACATGGCTGATCGGCGCCCCGACAGCTTCGACAAGGAGCCCCACGATGCCCATCGCCACGCCAGAGATCTACGCCGAGATGCTCGACCGGGCGAAGTCCGAGGCCTTCGCCTATCCCGCGATCAACGTCACGTCGTCCCAGACCCTGAACGCCGCCCTGCGGGGATTCGCCGAGGCGGGCAGCGACGGCATCGTGCAGGTATCCACGGGCGGCGCCGAGTACCTGTCCGGTTCGACGGTGAAGAACATGGTGCTCGGCGCCGAGGCGCTGGCCGAGTTCGCGCACCACGTCGCGAAGGCCTACCCGGTCAACATCGCCCTGCACACCGACCACTGCCCGGCGGACAAGCTCGACACCTATATCCGCCCGCTCATCGCCATCTCCCGGGAGCGGGTCGCCGCCGGTCGCGAGCCGTTGTTCCAGTCACACATGTGGGACGGCTCGGCCGTCGAACTCGAGGAGAACCTCAAGATCGCCGAGGAGCTGCTCGCCGACGCGTCCGCCGCGCGCATCGTTCTCGAGGTCGAGATCGGCGTCGTCGGCGGCGAGGAGGACGGCGTCGTCGGCGCCATCGACGAGAAGCTCTACACCACGCCCGGCGACATGTGGCGGACCGCCGAGGTCCTCGGCTCCGGCGACAAGGGCCGCTATCTGCTGGCCGCCACCTTCGGCAACGTGCACGGCGTCTACAAGCCGGGCAACGTCAAGCTCCGCCCGACGATTCTGCGGGACGGCCAGGAACACGTCGCCCAGAAGCTCGGCCTGCCGGCCGGCGCCAAGCCGTTCGACCTCGTCTTCCACGGGGGCAGCGGTTCCGATCTGAGCGAGATCCGGGAAACGCTGGACTACGGCGTCGTCAAGATGAACGTGGACACCGACACCCAGTACGCATTTACTCGCCCCATCGTGGACCACACCTTCCGGAACTACGACGGTGTACTCAAGGTGGACGGTGAGGTCGGCGTGAAGAAGGCGTACGACCCGCGCACCTACGGAAAGCTCGCCGAAGCGGGCATGGCCGCCCGGATCGTCCAGGCCTGCGAGGACCTGCGCTCGGCCGGGCGGTCCGTCGCGCAGGCATAGGCGAGTCCCGGATCCGGCTTCCGCCGGAAGAGACTGTCACGACCCGGAGGAGGACGTCGGCCATCCCGGCCGGCCGTCCCCGCCGGGTGGGCCTCCCGGACGCACAGTCCGGACCCGATTCGACCGCGTCAGGCCAGGCCGGCCTGACGCGGGACGAGCATTTCGCCGGGCCACCGCGGCGCAACCGGCCCACCGGGGCCGAAACGCCGTCCACAGTCACCGGACCGCCGCCCGCGGGCCGGTGTGAGGTTTCCCGGCGGGACGCCCGTCCCGGAGCAGACCGACCCACACGTAACGGACATCCAGCGACACTCGTCCTGGCCGGCATCAGCCGAGCATCGGGCGGGCATGCCGTATCATGCGTGCCGCCTCCGGCCCCCACACCGACCGCGACTGGGGGACCACTGTTTCCTCCCGAGTGGTCCACGTCGGGTCCGATGCAGATCCACGCTCGTGACCAGCAGGTTTCTGTCAGATCAACCCGCACGTCACGGACGTTTCACCCACAGGACCATCGGACTCCGAAGGAGGGCATTTCTGCCCGCCCTCGATGCACCATCCCCGCGAAGCCACCCTTCGCGCACGACTGGATGCGGCATGTATTCAAATGACACCTATGTGAGTCGGGTCCCGTTACCGTAGTTTTTCTCACACAGGTAGGCCGAACCGGACGAAGCGGCGTAGCGGGCCATCTCGGCCGAAAGCAGTCACAGGCCCCCGACATGCGTCGACACCTCCATGTCACGCATACAACGTGCTTCGCCACGCTCCGCCCTCCTTCAACCATCGGCAAGCAGGGTGTCCACGCGCGCACAAAAGGCCGTGGCCGCCATACCGCCAGGTTGATGAGCGGGCGCGCACGCGCGATACCAGTCGCCCACAGGCCTCTCAAGCAGGCGCGCCGACTGTGCTCTTTTTCACGCGACCTATTCAATGCTTGGCGACTCGCCGGGCGGCGTGGTTATGGTCTTCGCCGTGCCGCTCGACAACGTGCGGCATTCGTCGGGCGGCACGCCGAATCCTGCCCCCGGCCGACGATTTCTCCTCCACCAGGCGGCAGGAACGGGGGAACCATCTCTGAGCATCGAAAGGATTCGATGCTCTCGGGGTGAAGCCGTGAGTGACGGGCGCCGAACGCGTTTCGGCGCGACCACACGTCCCCAGGAAATTCCTGGCGCGGCCGGGCAGTTCCCAGCCCGAATCCGACAGCTCACCTCGCAGGCGTGAGGGAAGGACCACAAACACATGTCCGACGCACGTACCAGTGGCCGACAATGGAGCGCCGGAACCCGCATGCGGAAGCGTGCTCTCATGGTCGCTCCGGTTCTCGCGGCGGCGGTAGGCGGCTCACTCGTCGTCAGCCAGCCGGCCGAGGCCGCCAGCACCTGGGCGGGTCTGCGGCAGTGCGAGTCCGGCGGTGACTACACGACGAACACCGGCAACAGCTACTACGGCGCCTACCAGTTCTCGGCCGGCACCTGGCACAGCCTGGGCTACTCCGGCCTGCCGCACGAGGCATCGCCGGCGGTCCAGGACGAGGCGGCGCTGCGCCTGGCCCAGCGCTCCGGCTTCGGGCAGTGGCCGGTCTGCGGGCGCGGCATGGGTGCCGACCAGCTCGCGGGCGGATCCTCCTCGAGCGGCGCGGCGCAGGCCTCACGTACAGCGCAGCGCAGCGGGCTCACCGTGACGCCCGCCGCGGCGACCACGCCGACCTTCACCCGCAACCTCACGACGGCGCTGGTCCGCCAGAACCGCGCCGACGTCCGCGCCTGGCAGACGCGGATGAGCCAGCTCGGCTACCCGATCGCCGCCGACGGCCATTACGGCCCGCGCTCGGCCGCCGCCGCCCGCGCCCTGCAGGCCGCGAAGGGGCTCCACGTCGACGGCATCGTCGGCCCGGCGACCTGGCACGCCACCTTCGGCTGAGTCCCGCACCACGCCCGCGCGCCCTTCGACCCGCTGCGCGCGCAGCCAGGCGGCACCCTCCACACCCGGCCCATCCGGCCCTCGGACGCGGGGACGCGCGTCCCAGCCCCCGGACGGCGTTCCCCTCCCGGTGCACCGGGCAGGGGGATCATCCCCGTTCGATCCGACCGGCCCGCGCCACCCCCGGCCGCCGCCGCACCGGCGGCGACGAAACGGGCCGGTCGGCTGCCCCAGCCCTACCCGCGGCCCGCGACCGCGGGGTTCTCCCGTGAGCTGTGCCCGCCAGCGCCGCCGGGCACACCACATCCGCTCGATCGGGCGGCCCGCACAGGCCACGCCGTTTGCGCGTCCCATCTGGTTACTCCGAACCACCCCGGTTTGCGCGACCTGGACCGGTATCGCTAGAGTTCCGACTCACTCGCCATCCGGCGGGGCTGCCCGGGCGGACGCCGAGTCCTGCCCACCGTTCGGGCGGCTGGTACGAGAGCGCACCGCAATGGGCAGGAGTGGGGGACCCACCATCCGGACGTCCCAGGACGTCCTTGGGGTTAAGTCGGCTCGACCCAGCGTCTTCGATGGGGAGATCGTTCCGCCACCGAAGGCCCGCGGCCGGTCCGGCCGGGCGCCATCCCAGCCCGCACCCGACAGCTCACCCCGCAGGCGACGGGATTGGACTGACATGCCGTCAGGTCGGCGTGGAGGCAGACATCGGGCTCCGCAGGCCCCTTCGGCCGCGGGTCGCATTCTGCGCACCACCGGTGCGGTGACGGCCATCGTCGGCAGCGGACTCGCGGTGAGTACGGTCGCCGCGAACCCGGCCGGCGCCGCCACCGCCGATGACTTCGCGAAGCTCCGGCAGTGTGAGTCCGGCGGCAACTACGCCATCAACACCGGCAACGGGTTCTACGGCGCCTACCAGTTCGACGCACAGACCTGGCATGGGCTCGGTTACTCCGGCCTCCCGCACCAGGCGGCGCCGGCCACCCAGGACGCCGCCGCCGCCAAGCTCTACAACTCCCGCGGCTGGTCGCCCTGGCCGTCGTGCTCCCGCAAGATGGGCCTGATCAACAACGGCCCCGCGTCCGTCGGCAGCTCCGACTCCGGCGACGTGATCGAACAGGCCATCACCCCGGCCGAGCCGCCGATGACCCTGGATCGCGCCCGCCAGCAACTGGGCGGCAACTCCTACCAGGGCACCGTCCTGTCCGCCCAGTACGGCGACGACGTGCGGCCGGACGCGTTCGTCTGGCAGGCGGCGATGCGCAACAAGGGCTTCGTGCTCACCGTGGACGGCAAGTTCGGCCCGCAGTCGCAGGGCATCGCCGCCCTCTACGGGTACCTCACCCGCGTCAGCGACGGCCAGTCCGGCGCGGTCGGCCAGAACCTGTGGAACGTCAGCGTCCGTTCCTGACGGTCCCGCGCGGCGGCAGGCCCGGGACGCGCTCCCACCCACGCACCCACCCGGGGTGCTCGCCGTCACCGTCATGCGGCAGGATGAGCACATGACGACGCCGTCCGACCCGGGCCGCAACCTGCTCTCCGGGCCGCCGCCGACGCTGCTGCCCTCGGATGCTGCGGCCACCGACGCGCTTGCCGCCGGCACCCCGGCCGTCGAGGTCGCCGCGGCCGCTCCGGCGCTGAGCGCCCCCTGGGCCGAGCTCGCCGAGCAGGCGCTGGCGGCGAACCGGCCGGTCGAGGCCTACGCCTACGCGCGCACCGGCTACCACCGAGGGCTTGACGCACTGCGCCGGGCCGGCTGGCGCGGCACCGGGCCGGTGCCGTGGTCGCATGAGCCGAACCGCGGGTTCCTGCGCGCACTGGCCGCCCTCGGCCAGGCAGCCGCGGCGATCGGCGAGTCCGAGGAGGCCGACCGCTGCCGCACCTTCCTGGCCGACAGCGACCCCACCGCCGCCCGCGAGCTCGGCCTCGGCGCCTGACGCTGACGCGGCGGCCGCACGTTGGCCGCATCACGTTGCCTGCTTCGCGTCGGCCACTCTGCGTGAGTGATGGCTGGACGCATCGTGACGCCGTCGGCCCGGCCTGCGGTTCCGTGCCCAGTAGGATCCCCGCATCGGCCACACCTGGCTGCCATCCCTAGTAACCTCGCCCGGTGCCCGCTCTTGTCCTCATCGGTGCCCAGTGGGGCGACGAGGGAAAAGGAAAGGCGACCGACCTCCTCGGCGGCGCCGTCCACTACGTCGTCCGTTACCAGGGTGGCAACAACGCAGGCCACACGGTGGTCATCGGGGACGAGCACTACGCTCTGCACCTGATCCCCAGTGGCATCCTGCGCGCCGACTGCGTGCCGGTGATCGGCAACGGCGTCGTCATCGACCCGGGTGTCCTGCTCGGCGAGATGGACGGGCTCGCCGCCCGCGGGATCGACGTGTCCCGCCTGCTGATCAGCGCGAACGCCCACCTGATCATGCCGCACCACCGGGCGCTGGACCGGGTGATCGAGCGCTACCTCGGCAAGTCCAGGATCGGCACCACCGGCCGCGGCATCGGGCCGACCTACGGCGACAAGGTCGCCCGCACCGGCATCCGCGTGCAGGACCTGCTCGACCCCGGCATCTTCCGCCAGAAGCTCGAGCTCATCCTGCGCGAGAAGAACCAGATCCTGGTGAAGGTGTACAACCGGCGCCGGATCGAGATCGACGAGGTGGTCGAGGAGTACGCCGGCTACGCCGAGCGCCTCGGGCCGCACATCGCCGACACCGGGCTCGTGCTGGACCAGGCGCTGCGCGAGGACAAGGTCGTGCTGCTGGAGGGTTCGCAGGGCACGCTGCTCGACGTCGACCACGGCACCTACCCGTTCGTGACCTCGTCGAACCCGACCGCGGGCTACGCGGCGACCGGTGCTGGCATCGGCCCCACCCGGATCAACCGGGTGATCGCCATCATCAAGGCGTACACCACCCGCGTCGGCGCGGGCCCCTTCCCCACCGAGCTCGACGACAAGGTCGGTGAGGAGCTGCGCCGCATCGGCGGCGAGTTCGGCGTGACGACCGGCCGCGCCCGGCGCACCGGCTGGTTCGACGCGGTGATCGCCCGCTACGCCGTCCGGGTGAACGGGGTGACCGACCTGTTCCTCACCAAGCTGGACGTGCTGTCCGGCTTCGACCGGATCCCGATCTGCGTCGGCTATGACATCGGCGGCACGCGCGTCGACGAGATGCCGATGACGCAGACCGAGGTCCACCACGCGAAGCCGATCTACACCGAGCTGCCCGGCTGGCACGAGGACCTGTCCTCCGTCCGGTCCTACGACGACCTGCCGGCGGCGGCGAAGGACTACATCCGGGCGTTGGAGGAGTTCTCCGGCGCTCCGGTGTCGGCCATCGGTGTCGGCCCTGGCCGGGACCAGACCCTGGTCATCAACGACCTGGTCTGACGCCTCCGGGCTGGCTCCGGCCCGCGCCGCCCCGCCGACGCATCCCACTTGCGCTACGAAGAGTTACCGTCCAGGCTTGGATGGTCACGTAGAGCGACACGGTGCAGGGGGTGGGGACGATGGCCGCTGTCGGGTACCGGCCGCCCGGCGACGATCACTCCGTGCCCGGCCAGGTGCCACCGCCGACCGAGCCGTCCGCGCCGGCGCCGGCGCCGATCTCCGCGCCCGCCGACACGCGGCCGGCACTGCTGACGCCGGCGGTCCGTCCCCGCTACCTGCGCCCGACCGACTCCGACGCCTGGCCGGTGGGGTTCTCCCCGACGGGCGAGGCGCTGCCCGACACCCTGACCGACGTCCTGCTGCGGGGCAGCCACGCCATTCGCAGCTCCAAGCGCGCCGAAGCCCAGCGGCTCGAGCGCGCCGCCGCCGTCGCACACCACGTCGATGCCCAGATCCGCGACTTCCTCGACTTCTGCGCCGCCGAGCGGCTCACCCCACCGGTGACCGTTCGCTCCCGCGCGCCCCGTCCCCGCCGTGCCGGCCCCGACCTGCGCGTCGACCAGCCCATACCCGGCCTGGACGCACCCCTGCGGCAAGCCGGGACGCAGCCCCGCGCGGAGCGGGCCGACGACCGGCACGCCGAGGACGAGCCGGACCAGGACACGCGCCGCGGGCACCGCGCCCGCCAGCCGCGTCGCCCGCACCGGCGCGAGCGGCTGCAGGCCTGGCCGCTGCTGTACTGGCGGTGCGAGTCCTTCCCCGTCGCGGGGCGATCCCTGCACCTGTTCGTCGAGCCGGACGGACGTGCCTTCGAGGGTCGGGACGATCCGGCGCCACTGACCGTGCTCGGCCGGGAAGTCCGGGTCTGGCCGGTGAACGCGGCCGAGATCGTCGCCGAGATGGCCGAGGTGGACGCGCGCCGCTGTGCCCTGCAGCTCGTCCACGGCATGGCGCACCTGCTCTGGCGCGCCGGCGTCGGCCTCTGAACCCCGTCGTCACCCCGTCACCCCGCCGGTCCGCCGGCCGGCTCAGGGGGCGCCGAGGTCCGACGGCATCGTGCCGAGACACAGACACGCTTTCGCGCTCCAGAGCGTGCCTGTCCCCCCGGCACGGCTGTGATCATCGACGGATGTCCGGCCTGACGAGGACAGATCGGCACGCACCACATGATGATCAGGCCGCACGCTACGCTGGGACGCCCCTGTCAGCGTCGCCGAGGTGAGGTAGATGAAGGTCCTGGTCGTCGGCTCCGGCGGTCGCGAGCACGCGCTGTGCCAGGCGCTGTCCCGCGACCCGCGGGTGGACGCGCTGGTGTGCGCGCCGGGCAACGCCGGCACCGCCGAGCTTGCCGAGCCGCTCCCGCTCGACGTCGCTGATCCCGACGCGGTCGCGGCGCTCGCCGAGCGGGTCGGCGCGGACCTCACCGTGATCGGTCCGGAGGTACCGCTCGTCGCCGGCGCCGCGGACGAGCTGCGGGCCCGTGGCCTGGCCGTCTTCGGGCCGAGCGGGGCCGCGGCGAGGCTTGAGGGCAGCAAGGCCTTCGCCAAGCAGGTGATGCGCGCAGCCGGGGTACCGACGGCCGCCGCCCGCGACCACACCGAGGTCGAGCCGGCGCTGGCCGACCTGGACACCTTCGGCCCGCCCTACGTGGTGAAGTACGACGGGCTGGCGGCCGGCAAGGGCGTCACCGTCACGGAGGATCGCGACGCCGCCGTCGCCGCCGTGCGGGCGAGCATGCGCGGGCCGGACGACCGGGTGGTGCTGGAGGAGTACCTCGACGGGCCGGAGGTGTCGCTGTTCGCGGTGGTCACCGAGGCCGGCGCGATCCTGCCGCTGCTGCCGGCCCAGGACCACAAGCGGGTGTATGACGGCGACACCGGCCCGAACACGGGCGGAATGGGCGCCTACACCCCGCTGCCCTGGGCGTCCCATGGCCTGACCGCGGAGATCGTCGCCACGGTGATCCGGCCGACCGTGGACGAGATGGCCCGCCGGGGCACGCCGTTCAGTGGCCTGCTGTACGCGGGGCTGGCGCTCACGACCCGTGGTCCCCGGGTGGTCGAGTTCAACGTCCGGTTCGGTGATCCCGAGACGCAGGCGATCCTCGCGCTGCTCGCGACACCGTTGACGGACGTGCTGACCGGGCGCGCACAGCCCCGGTTCCGGTCGGGTGCCGCGATCACCGTCGTCATGGCGGCTCATGGCTACCCGGCGTCACCGCGGCTGGGCGATCCGATCACCGGGCTCGCCGCCGCCGGGGCGCTGACCGGCGTCGATGTCCTGCATGCCGGCACCAGGCGGGACGATGATGGCAGGATTGTGTCGTCCGGCGGCCGCGTGCTGTCCGTCACGGCGATCGGCTCCAACCTGGAGTCCGCGCGAGGATCTGCCTACGAGGCCGTCAGCCGGATCTCGCTGGCCGGTGCGCACTACCGCACCGACATCGGCGATCCGGCCCGGATGCGCCACGCGGCCGACGTGCGCCGCGCGGACTCCGCGCCCGGCGACCGCCCGGCTCCGCAGTAGCGCGTCGACCGGTCACCGGCAGGACGGGAACCGGACAGCATCGGGGCACCGGCGAATGGCAACGGGGAAGAAGGAGCAGAGCGTGTCGCAGAGCAGCACCGGGACAGAGCGCGCCAGGGTGGCTATCGTGTTCGGCTCGCCGTCGGACAGCCAGACGATGAGCAAGGCCGGCGCTACCCTGGAGCGCTTCGGCGTGCCCTATGAGCAGGTGTCGCTGTCCGCGCACCGAGCGCCGCGGACCCTCGCCGACTACGTCGGTCAGCTGCGCGCCCGGGGCATCTCGGTCGTCATCGCCGGGGCCGGCCTCGCCGCCGCGCTGCCCGGGGCGGTCGCCGCGCTCACGACGCTGCCGGTCATCGGCGTGCCGATCTCCGGCGGGGCGCTTGACGGGATGGACTCGATGCTGGCCATCGCGCAGATGCCCCCCGGCGTGCCGGTCGCCACCGTCGGGCTGAACAACTCGACGAACGCGGCGATCCTCGCCACCCAGATCCTCGCCCTGGCCGACCCGGACCTCTCCCTGAAGCTCGCCGAGTTCAAGGACGACTTCGAGCGCAACGCGGCGGACGGCCTGGCCGCGGCCGCCACCGCCGGCGCGGGGCAGTGATCGGCCGATACACCCTGCCCGATATGGGCCGGGTGTGGTCGGAGGCGCACAAGTACGAGCTGTGGTGCCAGGTCGAGGTGCTGGTCATGGAGGCGCACGCCGCCGCCGGCCGGATCCCCGCCGACTCCGTCGAGCCCGTGCGGGCGGCGCCCGCGCCCACGCCCGAGGCGGTCGCCGAGGTCGAGGCCGTCACCCAGCACGACGTGATCGCCTTCCTGACCGCGTGGGCGGACCGCACCGAGCCACGCTCGGCCGCCGCCTACGTCCACTTCGGGATGACGTCCAGCGACCTGCTCGACACCGCGCTCGCGCTGCAGCTCGTCGAGGCGACCGACATCCTGCTGGCCAAGGCGGACACGCTGGTCGCGGCCCTGCGGGACCTGGGCCTCGAGCACCGCGGGACGCTGCGGGTCGGGCGCACCCACGGCATCCACGGCGAACCGACCGTCTTCGGCCACCGGATCGCCGATCTGGCGTTCGGCATGGCCCGCTGCCGCGACCGGCTGCGCGCCGCCCGCGCCGACGTGGCGCTCGCCAAGATCTCCGGCGCGGTGGGGACGTACTCGAACATCGAGCCGGACGTCGAGGCCTACGTCGCCCAGAAGCTGGGCCTGCGCCCGACGCCGGTGGCGACCCAGGTGGTGCTACGCGACGGCGTCGCGAACTGGGTGGCCGCGCTCGCGGGTCTGGCGACGGTATGCGAGGCGGTGGCGCTGGAAGTACGCCACGGTCAGCGCACGGAGGTCCGGGAGCTGTCCGAGCCGTTCGGCTCCGGGCAGAAGGGTTCGTCGGCGATGCCGCACAAGAAGAACCCGATCATGTCGGAGCGCATAGCCGGCCTCGCCCGGATCGTCCGCGCCCAGTACGTCCCGGTGCTCGAGGGCGTGCCACTGTGGCACGAGCGGGACATCTCCCACTCGTCCACCGAGCGCATCGCCCTGCCGGACGCGTCCGCCGGTGTCGACTACCTGCTGAACCTGACCACCCGGCTGGTCCGCGGCCTGGTCGTCGACGTCGACCGGATGCGCTCCAACCTGGACGCCACGGGCGGTCTCGTCTACACCTCGGCGGTTCTGCTGGAACTGGTCGAGACGGGCCTGTCCCGCGAGGACGCCTACGCCATCACCCAGGCCGCGGCCATGGACACCTGGCGCACCTCCGTCCCCTTCCGGGAAACGCTGCGCAAGCACGCCGCCGACCGCGGCCTCCCCCTCGACGAGGCCCGCCTCGACGCCGTCAGCCGCCCCGAGCGCTACACCGAACGCCTCGGCCCCGTCTTCGACGCCCTCGCCGCCCTCACCTGACCTGGGCCACCCACGGGATGGTCCGGCCGTCGCCCCGCGAACCGCCGGACCATCCCAGACAGAAATGATGATCGACGCCAGCCCCCGGTAAACAACCTTTCTCGTCAGCAACGCGACACCGTGACATTGCTCGCAGACAAGGCCTGAGGGCGGAACCATCGCCCGCCCGGCAGATCAGTGGATGGCGACTTCCAGTCGGAAGATCTCCGGTACCACCCGACGAAAAGATCTTGCCACGTTACGGCCCCGCGAACTGCCTACGGCGCCAAAAAAAGAAGAATGTCCGCTACCGCCGAACATTCCCGTCGACGTTGTTCCGCTCCGACGAGACCTGACAGAGGCGCCGTCCGTCCGGCGGTCAGTGAATGGCGACCTCCAGCACGACGAGGGCTATTCCGAGCAGCGCGCTGCCGGCCGTGTAGCGCGCGAGACGCCAGTGGTCGAGACCGGCGGCGTGGCCGGCGCGGTATCCCCAAAGGGTGAGCAGCGCGACGCACGACCACAGGGCCACCTCCTGGGCATCGTCGACGGACACGCCGACCAGCCGGGCGAGTACCAGGGCCAGCACCGGCAGCAGGCAGGCGCGGGCCAGCGGCCAGTTCACCGCCAGCGCCGTTCCTGCCTGCCGAAGCCCGGACCACCGTGCGGGCACCGGGCGGGAGGGCGGCGCCACCGTCGTGGACGCCGTCTCGGTGCCGGTCAGGGCCGGGTCGAGCGGCCGGGAGAGCGCGTGCGCGTAGCCGTGAGCGAGCCAGAAGACCACGACCGTCACCAGGACGTCGGAGACCATCTGGGCAAGCGGCTCGTGCCGCGGATCCTGGGCCGCGAGCAGGCCAGCGGTGAGGACGACGCCATAGATCGCCGGCTCCGCCCGTCCCGGTGAGCGACCGGCCCCGGAGCCCCGTGTGGCGCCCCTCCCAGGTGCCGGGGCGGCGGTCCCCGAAGGCGCGGTGGCTGTGGCGGGAACGACGGAGGCCCCGTCGCCACGGGGGTTCGATGTACCCACGCCGACCATGCTGGGCCGCCCAGCCCATCCCCGCATGTCGAAGGGGGACCCGCCACAGCGGTACCGAGTACGCGATGACGTGACGAGGTGGGCACGGCGCTGGGGGAGAATGGCGGGCGTGACGCCACAGAGCGGGCCCACCGGCTCGGGTCCCGCCCGCGGTGACGTTCTCACCGCCCTCACCGGCCAGGATCCGCGCCAGGTCAGCGGCTACTGGCTGCGCGCGCGGATCGGCGCGGGCGGCATGGGCGCGGTCTACCTCTCCTACACCCCGGGAGGGCTGCCGGTGGCGATCAGGGTCGTCCGGCCCGAGTTCGCCGCCGACGCGGAGTTCCGCCGCCGCCTCGCCGCCGAGGTGGCGATCGCGCGGCGGGTCAACGGCCTGTTCACCGCGCCGATCATCGACGCCGACGTCGACGCCGAGCAGCCGTGGCTCGCCACCGCGTACATCGCCGCACCCTCGCTGTCCGTGGCCGTTGCCCGCCACGGTGCGCTGCCGCCGGAGAGCATCCTGATCCTGCTTACGGGCGTCGCGGAGGCGCTGACGTCCATTCATAGGGCAGGCACTCTGCACCGTGACCTCACCCCGGGGAACGTGATCGTCGCGGCGGAGGGCCCACGGGTGATCGACGTCGGCATCTCCCGGGCCGCCGAGGCGTCCTCCGTCGCGGTCGCCCAGGCCGGAGCCCGGATCGGCACGCCGGCGTTCATGGCGCCCGAGCAGGTGCAGGGCAGGGCGTTCGGGCCGGCCGGTGACATCTTCGCCCTCGGCTCGACGGCGTACTACGGGCTCACTGGTGAGCTGCCCTTCGGCGCCGATGCCGCCGTCTTCCACCGCATCGTCCACGAGGAACCCGACTGGGATCGCTGCCCGGAGCGGGTCCGCGACGTGCTGCGGGCCTGCCTCCAGAAGGACCAGGAGCAGCGACCGAGCCCCACCGAGCTGATCAGGATGTGCCGGGCGGCCTCGACCGGCAAGCAGCTGGCGCCGGGCGAGCAGTGGCTCCCGCCGGCGGTGGTCGCCGAGATCACCCGGTACCGGCCCGACCCCGCCCTTTTTCCGCCACCGCTCGACCACACCTCCCAGTCCGCACAGAACACCCATCTCCCCCAGAACCCGCAACGTGCCCAGACGCCGCCGGTGCCCGGCCCGGCGTTTCCCGCGCAGCCCGGCCCGTACGGCGCGACGGGCCCGTCGTGGCCGTCGGTACCTGCACCCGGCTCGCCCGCGCCGCCGCCTTACTACCCTCCGTACCCGCCCCCGCCACCCGCGCCGCGCCGCCGCCGCGGAGGGCGACGCGGGATGCTCACCGTTGCCGGCGCAGTGGTAGCCCTGATCGTCGTCCTGAGCATCATCGGCAGCCTCGCCCGGGGCTCCACGCAGGGCAGCGACGTCACGGCGGACGCCCCGACCCCCGTCGTGAGCGCGTCCCGCTCTCCCGGCATGACGGCAGCTGCCACCTCCACCGCAACTGCCACATCGACCGCAACTGCCACATTGGAGCCGACGCCGACCCTGAGCGAACCCTCCTCCGCCACGCCATCGCCGCGCCCGTCGAGCACGCCCGAGGTGGAGGGCCAGGACCAGCTCCGCCTGCGCGACAGCTACCACGACGGTGTCGACGTGGACTCGCTGCCCCTCACCGTCAGGTCCGCGCTCAACAGCGACTTCGACGTCAACGCGGGCGGCATGATCCATGCCGACCGGCTCGCCCTCTGGTCCGGCACCGAGGATCCCAGCCTCGCCCAGTGCGCCAACCTGCTGCGGACACAGTCACGGCACCAGCTGCAGAACCGCAGCGGCCTGCGGTTCTGCGTGCAGACCTCCGAGGGCCGGGTCGCGGCTGCCTACGTGCTGGCCTACGGCGGCGCGATCAGCCAGATCCAGGTGCGCGTGTGGACGCGGACACCCGACGGCTGACCGGCGCTGCTCACGTTGCGCGGTGGGCGTTGTCCCAGGTGGGTACGGTCAGGGCATGCCGCTGACACATGAGGAGTTCGCCGGTCTCACCCACCTGGGTTCCGGCAAGGTCCGGGAGCTGTTCGCCGTGGGGGACGACGCCGTGCTCCTGGTCGCCAGCGACCGGATCTCCGCGTTCGACGTCGTCCTGCCCACCGAGATCCCCGACAAGGGCGCCGTGCTGACCGGGCTGTCGCTGTGGTGGTTCGACCAGCTCGCCGACCTGGTCCCGTCGCATGTCATCAGTTCCAACGTCGACGAGTACCCGGCCGAGCTCGCGCCGTACACCGAGCAGCTGCGTGGGCGGTCCATGCTCTGCCGCCGCCTCGACATGGTGCTGATCGAGTGCGTGGCCCGCGGCTACCTGACCGGCAGCGGGCTGAAGGACTACCAGCGCACCGGCGCCGTCAGTGGGCACCCGCTGCCCGAGGGCCTGGTGGACGGCAGCCGTCTGCCCGCGCCGATCTACACGCCGTCGACGAAGGCGCCGATCGGCCAGCACGACGAGAACATCAGCCGCGCCGACGCCGCCGGGCGGGTCGGTGACGAGCTCGCCGCCGAGCTGGAGCGGCTCACCCTGCAGATCTTCGGGCGGGCCAGCGACCTCGCCGCCGAGCGGGGCATCCTGCTCGCCGACACGAAGTTCGAGTTCGGCCACGACAAGGAGGGCACGCTGCGCCTCGCCGACGAGGTGCTCACCCCGGACTCCTCGCGGTTCTGGCCGGAGGACACCTGGTCGCCCGGCGGCGCGCAGCCGTCGTTCGACAAGCAGTACATCCGGGACTACCTGATCAGCACCGGCTGGGACCGCACCGAGCCCGGCCCCGAGCTGCCGGAGGACGTCGTCGAGGCCACCCGCGCCCGCTACGTCGAGGCCTACGAGCGGCTGACCGGCATTTCCTTCAAGGACTACCTCGCCGGCGCCTGATACCCGGCGGACGCGGAGCACGCCGGGGTGGGGGTAGCCCCACCCCGGGCGTGCGGATGGCCGCAGCCTCAGCTCGGCGGATGGCCACAGGGGGAACTCGGTAGTCCGCCGCAGTGACCGTCAACGTCCGGAACGAGATCGTCGTTCCATGCCCAGGACACCTCGCTCGACACTCGTTTCCCCAGGTCAGACGGCCGGTCCCGGATCGCCGCCCGATCCGCCGGGCCCCGCCGGACATTCGACGCACCTGGCCGCCCGCGCGGCCCGGTGGAGCGTCCGGCACCGCAAGCTCGCCGTCATCGGCTGGCTGGTGGGGATCGCCCTTGCCATGGTGCTCGGCACCATCGCCGGCACCCACAAGCTGGGCAACGACGACTACGGCACCGGCGAGGACGCCCGGGCGCAGCACATCCTGCACGACCACGGCTACGTGGCCACGGACAGCGAGAACATCCTCATCCAGCGCCGCACCCCTGCCGCCGACGAGACGGCGCTGCTGGCGGACCCGCAGATCCGCGCGGCCCTCACCGACATCGCCACCCGGGTCCGCGACAGCGGGGTGGCCACCGGGATGCGCGCGCCGCTGGCCGTCGCCGGGGTCACCACCGATCCGGGCCTGGTCTCCCACGACCGGCGCTCGGTCCTGCTGACCTTCGACCTCAAGGGCGACGAGGACGACCACGCCTCCGTGGACCCGACCCTTTCCGCCACGGCCGCGGTCCAGAAGGCCCATCCCGGGGTGTCCGTCGAGCAGTTCGGGGACGCGAGCTCCGACAAGGCGCTCGGCGACACGGTCGGCAAGGACTTCCACCGCGCCGAACTGCTGGCCATCCCGCTGACCCTCGGCATCCTGCTCGCGGTGTTCGGCGCCGTCGTCGCCGCCGTCATCCCGATGGTGCTCGCGCTGACCGCGTTCATCGGGTCGCTGGGACTGGTCGCCCTGTTCAGCAGGGCGCTGCCCACCAACGACACCGCGACCTCGGTGATGCTGCTGATCGGCCTCGCCGTGGGCGTCGACTACGCGCTGTTCTACATCCGCCGGGAGCGGGAGGAGCGGGCCGCCGGGCACGGTCCTGAGCGCGCGTTGCAGATCGCGGCGGACACGTCCGGGCACACCATCCTCACCTCGGGTCTCACCGTCGCCGTGTCCATGGCGGGGCTGCTCATAACCGGGATGTCGGTCTTCTCCGGCATCGCGGTGGGGACCATCCTCGTGGTTCTGGTCGCGGTGCTCGGATCGCTCACCGCGCTGCCGGCGCTGCTGTCGATGCTCGGTGACCGGGTGGAGCTGCTGCGGCTGCCGTGGCGGCGCCGGAGCCACACCCGCACCCGCGGTGCCGGGCGGGGCGGGGCCGGAGGCGGGCGCCGTGGGCGCCGTGGGCGCCGGGGTGACGCACAGCCCGTGGAGCCGGAGCTCGGGCCGGGCGACGAGGTGGCCGCCCGCCACCGCACCTACCAGCGGCACCTGGCCAGGCCCGGCGTCATGGGCCGGCTGCTGCGCCGCCCCACCCCGGTCGCCGCGGTCACCGGCGGCCTGCTGCTCCTGCTCGCCCTGCCCGCCCTGGGCATGCACACCGCCGAGCCCGGCGTCGACGACATCCCCCAGAACCTCCCGATCATGAAGACATACGACCGGCTGTCCACCGCCTTCCCCGGCGGCCAGGTCCCCGCGGTGGCGGTCGTCTCCACCACCGACGGCAGCCCCATCACCGCCCCGGCCGCGAACCAGGCGATCGACGCGCTGCGCACCCGCGCCATCGCCAGCGGGCAGATGTTCGACCCGGTCACCGTCACGCTCACCCCGGACCGTCAGGCAGCCCGGGTCGCCATCCCCCTCGCGGGTTCCGGCACCGACGACGACTCGATCAAGGCGCTGCACACGCTGCGCGACACCGTCATCCCGGCGACGATCAGGACTGTGCCGAACCTGCGTGCCGACGTCACCGGTACGACCGCCGGCTCCGCCGACTTCAACGCCCGGCTGAAGACCCGCACCCCGCTGGTCATCGGCTTCGTCATGGTGCTGGCGTTCGTGCTGCTGCTCGCCGCGTTCCGCAACGCGCTGGTCGCGGCCGTCGCCGTCGGGCTGAACCTGCTCTCGGTGGGTGCCGCGTACGGGCTGCTCGTCGCCGTCTTCCAGCACCACTGGGCCGACGGGCTGCTCGGCTACACCTCCACCGGGGCGGTCACCAACTGGCTGCCGCTCATGCTGTTCGTGATCCTGTTCGGCCTGTCCATGGACTACCAGGTCTTCGTCCTCAGCCGCGTCCGGGAAGCGCGCGAGGACGGCCTGAGCATGCGCGACGCGGCCACGGTCGGCGTCCGGCGCAGTGCCGGCGTCGTGACGAGCGCCGCCGTCATCATGGTCGCCGTGTTCTCGATCTTCGCGACGCTGTCCCAGGTCAGCATGAAGCAGCTCGGCGTGGGCCTCGGCGCCGCGATCCTCCTCGACGCCACCCTGATCCGGGTCATCCTGATGCCGGCCGTCCTCACCCTGCTCGGCGACCGGATCTGGTCCGACCGCCGTCCCGGGACCGGCTCCGGCTCCGGCTCCGGCTCCGACGGTTGGGACGACCGCACCCGGCCCGGCGTGCCCACCCAACCGCTCGGCGCCCCCGCCAGCCGGGATCGCTCCCACCACGGCCAGGCCGGCGAGTTCGCCTTCACGGCCGACGGCACCATCACGCGGCGCTCCGATGCCGGATCCCCCACCCCGCCGCGGCCTCGTCCTCGGCCCGGCTACCCCACACCACGCTGGACCTTCCCGCCCGCCTGAGCCGGAGAGTCTTCACGAGCCGATGGCCGGGCCGACCACCGTGTCGGCCCGGCCATCGGCTCAGCCATCGGCTCGTGACCGCTCCAGCCAGGACCGACATGAGACGCGCCACACGCGACACGCCGGCGCCGCGGATCGCGCCGAGGCTCAGGAACGCTTTCGCGGCCCGAACCGTGCTTGTTCCTCGGCATGACGCGCCCTCTCGGCGACCGTGCCGGGGGGGTCAGGGGGAGGCTGCGCTGGCGGAAGCCGCACAGGTCACAGGAGTCGCGGCGAGCATTGCGGGCGCGTTACAGTGGCGGTCGACGTCCGGTACCCCTCTCGAGGACTGGAACGGGAAACCATGAGCAACGTTCTGCCCGGCGCGCCCGGACGCGCCGACCCACCGCAGACAGATCACCCCCACCCCCTCGCCACGGCCGCGGGCCCCACGACGGCTCGCCCCGGCCCCGCGACCGCCACGATCCCGCGCCCGGTCTCCGAGGTTCGCAGTGCCGCCAGCTCGCCGGTGACCATCGGACTGCCGGTGGTCGCCCGCGACCGCGCCGAGCTCCAGGTCGCCCTCGATGCGCTCGACCGCCGGACCTCCGAGCGCCAGAAGGCCACCGGGCGGGGTACCCGAGCGGTGGTCATGACGATGGGGGCGCTGCACGAGGGCCATGCGAGCCTGCTGCGGGCCGCCCGGGCCCGGGCCGACCAGGTCGTCGCCACCATCTACGTCAATCCGCTGCAGTTCGGCGCCGGCGAGGATCTCGAGCGCTATCCGCGCACGCTGGAGGCGGACCTGGAGATCTGCGCCCGGGAGGGGGTCGACGTCGTCTTCGCCCCCGCCGTGATCCACGATCCGCGGCCGCTGGTCCAGCTCTCCGCCGGTCCGCTCGGCGAGGTGCTGGAGGGCGCATCCCGGCCGGGGCACTTCGACGGGATGCTGACCGTCGTCGCGACGCTGCTGAACCTGGTCCGCCCGGACCTGGCCTTCTTCGGCCGCAAGGACGCCCAGCAACTCGTCTGCATCCGCCGGATGGTCGCCGACCTGGCCTTCGGCGTGACCGTCGTCGGTGTGGAGACCGTCCGCGAGCCCGACGGTCTCGCGCTGTCGAGCCGCAATGTCTACCTGTCCGCGCCGCGGCGTCAGCAGGCGCTGGCCCTGTCCCAGGCCCTGCGCGCCGGCGCGGACGCGGCCACCCGGGGCCCGGGTGCGGTGCTGGACGCGGCGCGGGCCGTGCTCCTCGCGGCCGACGGGGTCGAGCTGGACTACCTGGAGCTCGCCAGCCCCGATGACCTGGGTCCGGTGACCGCCGGCCCCGCCCTGCTCCTCGTCGCCGCCCGGGTGGGCACCACCCGGCTGATCGACAACATCTCCCTCGTCCTCCCCGCCGACCGTCAGGGGGCCTGACAGTGTTGCGCACCATGCTCACCGCCAAGATCCACCGCGCCACGGTGACCCAGGCCGACCTGAACTACGTGGGTTCGGTGACGATCGACTCCGATCTGCTCGACGCCGCCGACCTGCTGCCCGGCGAGCAGGTCACGATCGTGGACATCAACAACGGCGCCCGGCTGGAGACGTACACGATCCCCGGGCCCGCCGGCAGCGGGGTGATCGGCATCAACGGCGCGGCGGCCCGCCTCGTCCACCCCGGCGACCTCGTCATCATCATCGCGTACGGGATCATGGAGGACGCGGAGGCACGGCGGCACGCCCCGCGGGTCCTGTTCGTCGACGCCGAGAACCGGATCATCGGGCGCGGTGAAGACCCGGCGGAGGCGCTCCCTGGCGACCCGACGAGCCTGCGGGGCGACATCCCGACGCCGTCCCGCGCGCCGGGAGTGGCCCTCGGCCTCCACCAGGACGCGGCGGGCTCCCCCGCCCTGGGTTCGGCGTCCCACGGCGCCGGGATGGACACCGTCGCCTTCGCCGGAGCACGGACGGTCGTGACCACCCAGTGATCGTGCTGCCCTGCCGGCTCGGCGCGCCCCGCCCGGGGTGGACCCGCGCTGCGGACGTCGTGGTCATCGGGTCGGGTATCGCCGGCCTCACAGCGGTCCTGCACCTGCGCCGCGAGCTGCCCGCCTCCCGGGTCCTGCTGGTCACCAAGGCGAATCTGGACGCCGGATCCACCCGCTGGGCGCAGGGTGGCATCGCGGCAGCGCTCGCCGCGGAGGACTCTCCCGCCGACCACCTTGCCGACACCCTCGTCGCCGGCGTCGGGCTGTGCGACGAGGGCGCGGCCCAGGTGCTCGTCAACGAGGGGCCGGCGCGGGTCCGTGAGCTGGCCGAGCTCGGCGCCCGGTTCGACCGGGCCGCGGACGGCTCGTTCGCGCTGACCCGGGAGGGCGGCCATCTGCGCAATCGGATCATCCATGCCGGTGGGGACGCCACCGGCCTGGAGGTCGAGCGTGCGCTGATCGCCGCCGTGCGGACGGACCCGGCGATCGAGGTGATCGAGAACGCCCTCGTCCTCGACCTGCTGCTGGACGCGGACGGCCGGGCGGCCGGGGCGACGCTGCACGTGCTCGGCGAGGGCAGCCGGGACGGCGTCGGCGCCGTCACCGCCCCGTCGGTGGTGCTCGCGACCGGCGGGATGGGGCAGATCTTCGCCTCGACGACCAACCCGGGCGTGTCCACCGGTGACGGGGTGGCGCTCGCGCTGCGCGCCGGCGCGGTCGTCGCCGACCTGGAATTCGTCCAGTTCCATCCGACCGCGCTGTGGCTGCCGCCGTCGGCGGGCGCGTCGCTGGTCGGGCAACAACCCCTGGTCAGCGAGGCGATGCGCGGCGAGGGCGCGGTCCTCGTCGACGCCGCGGGCGACCGGGTGATGACCGGTGCCCACCCGCTGGCCGACCTCGCCCCCCGCGACGTCGTCGCCAAACAGATGTCCCGGGTGATGGCCGCCCAGCGCGTCGATCACCTGTTCCTCGACGCGCGCGGGCTCGGCGCGGCGATGATCGAGCGACGCTTCCCGTCGATCACCGCCCGCTGCCGCTCGGCCGGCGTCGACCCGGTGACCATGCCGATCCCGGTCGCGCCGGCCGCCCACTACGCCTCCGGTGGCGTGCGCACCGACCTGTGGGGGCGCACCGGCGTCCCTGGGCTGTACGCCTGTGGGGAGGTCGCCTGCACGGGGGTGCACGGAGCGAACCGCCTCGCGTCGAACAGCCTGCTGGAGGGCCTGGTCTTCGCGGCCCGCATCGCGTCGCACATCGCAGGCGACGAGGCGGCCGCCCGGCGCCGCGACGCTGTTCCAGCCGCGCCGGTGGTCGGCCGGGGCAGTGGCCTGACCGACCCGGCCGAACGCTCCGAGCTCACCCGCGCCATGACGGACGGCGCCGGGGTGCTGCGCAGCGAGCACAGCCTGCGCGCCACCGCGAAGGTGCTCGCGGGCCTCGGTGACCTGCGGGTCAGTGGGGCCACCGTCACCGCCGGCCCGCCGTCCTGGGAGATGACGAACCTGCGCACCGTCGCCACCGCGCTCGTCGCCGCCGCCACCGCCCGCACGGAGACCCGCGGCTCGCACTGGCGGGAGGACTTCGCCGACCGCGACGACGCCCACTGGCTCGGCCGGATCCTCACCCGCCTCGGTCCGGAGGGCGAACTCGTCCTGGACATCGAGCCGATCCGTCCCCCGGCCGCACGGGCCGCACGGGCCGCCTCATGATCGGGCGCCTGTCTCCCGCCACCCGCAGCACCCTGGTCGCCGGTGGCCTCGATCCGGATGGCGTCGTCGCCGTGATCGGCCGCGCCTTCACCGAGGACCTGCCGAGCTGGGGCACCAGCGGCGGCGACCCCTCGGCCGGCGGGCCCTCGGTGGCTGGCGGGGCCTCGATGAGTGGCGGAGCCTCGGTGGGCTCGGGCTCGTCGGTGGGCTCGGTGGATGCCACCTCGGCGGCGACCGTTGACGCGGCACTCGTCGGGCACGGGGCGCTGGTCAGCCGTGCGGCGGGCACGGTTGCCGGGCTGCCCGTCGTGGCCGCGGTGTTCGAGTGCCTGCTGGGGCGGGCGGTGACCGTCACCCTGCTCGCCGAGGACGGCGACGCGATCAAGCCGGGCGAAGCGGTGGCGACGATCAGCGGCCCGGTCCGAGGCCTGCTCACCGCCGAGCGCACCGCGCTGAACCTGCTGTGTCACCTGTCCGGCATCGCCACGCTGACCCGGACCTGGGTGGACGCGGTCGCCGGCACCGGCGCGGCGATCCGCGACACCCGCAAGACCCTGCCGGGCCTGCGCGCCCTGGAGAAGTACGCGGTGCGCCAGGGTGGTGGCGTCAACCACCGGATGTCCCTCACCGACGCGGCCCTGATCAAGGACAACCACGTCGTCGCCGCCGGTGGGGTGGCCGCCGCGTTCGCCGCCGTGCGGGCGCGCTTCCCCGACCTGCCCGTCGAGGTCGAGTGCGACACGGTCGACCAGGTCGTCGAGGCGGTCGAGGCCGGCGCGGACCTCATCCTCTGCGACAACATGACCCTGGCCGACCTGCGCGCCTGCGTGGCCGTCGCCCGCCCCGCCCGGGTGCGCCTGGAGGCCAGCGGTGGGCTGACGCTGCAGGTGGCAGCGGACGTGGCCGCGACCGGGGTGGACTATCTTGCGGTCGGTGCCCTGACCCATTCGGCGCCCGCCCTCGACCTCGGTCTCGACCTGGACCCCAGCCGATCCGGGCCGGCGCCCGTGGGCTCGACCGCGGAGGAGTCCTGATGCTGCTCGCCATCGACGTCGGCAACACCAACACCGTCGTCGGCGTCTTCGTCGGCGAGGATCTCGTCGACTCCTGGCGGGTCCGCACCGATCCGCAGGCGACCGCCGACGAGCTGGTCCTGCTCTACCGCGGGCTGCTTGGCGACTACCGGATCACCGGGGTGTCGATCTGCTCAACGGTGCCCGCCGCGCTGCGCGAGCTGCGCCGGATGGTGGTGCGGGCGTTCCGTGACGTCCCCGCCGTCATCGTCGAGCCGGGGACCCGCACCGGGGTGCCGATCCTCATCGACAACCCGAAGGAGGCGGGCGCCGACCGGATCATGAACACGCTGGCCGCGCACCATCTGTACGGCGGACCAGCGATCGTGGTCGACTTCGGGACGTCGACGAACCTCGACGTCGTGTCCGCCCGCGGCGAGTTCGTCGGCGGTGCGCTCGCCCCCGGCATCGAGATCGCGCTCGACGCGCTCGCGTCCCGGGCGGCCCAGCTTCGCAAGGTGGAGCTTGCGGCGCCGCGGTCGGTGATCGGCAAGAGCACCGTCGAGGCACTCCAGTCCGGCATGATCTACGGCGTCGCCGGCCAGGTGGACGGGCTGGTCCGGCGGATCCGGACCGAGCTCGGCTCGCATGCCACCGCCATCGCCACCGGTGGGCTCGCCTCCCTCGTGCTCAAGGAGAGCGAGACCCTGGACCACCACGAGCCGCATCTGACGCTCATCGGCCTGCGGCTCGTCTTCGAAAAGAACACCTGAATTCCATCACCGGGCGATACATTCACCACCGGAAGACAACATTCACCGGCGTTCCGTGCTGCCGCCAGCCGGTTCGATCCGGGCATCGGCCGGCGACCTGGCACGGATCCGGAACGGGTGACGGCACGGGCATTGTTCCGTCACCGGCAGAGGTCGCGCACCCGACAGGCTGACAGATCGGCAGGTGCACGCCGACCCGCAGCGGTTACGATTCCATGCCATGCGGGACCGATACTCGGCGACCCTGCGGGGCCGCCGGTCCGGTCGGCGCGAATTCGCGTATCGACCGGTCCACATCGTGCTGGCGGCGGTAATTCTGGCCGTAACAGTGACAGCATCGTCGGGTTGGCGCGATCCGGCTATCGCCGCACCCCCGCACCGGACGGTCGCCGTCCTCGGTGACTCCTATTCTTCGGGCGAGGGCTCGCCTCCGTTCGACACCCTCGACCCGCGCTGCCGGCGCAGCTCCCATGCCTGGGCACGGCAGCTGTCCACGCTGGACAGCTCGCTGTCGGTCTCGCTGTTCGCCGCCTGCGCCGGCGCGACGACGGACGCGCTGAACATGTCGTTCAAGGGCGAGAAACCGCAGCTGACGCAGTTGCGGCAGATGAAGCCGGCCCCGGACATCGTCACCATCACGATCGGCGGCAACGACGCCGGCTTCTCGAACGTGATCGTCAGCTGTTTCGCCTGGAAGTGTTTCTGGGACGGCAAGGACAAGCGCGAACGCGACGTCGTCAACAAGGAGCTGCCGGACCTGCTGACGTCGAACTACGAGGCGGTGAAAGCGGCCGTTCCGCACGCCCGGGTGCTGGTCGTCGGGTATCCCACGATATTTCCGAGCAGTCAGAGCAAGAATACCTGCACGTGGCTGAACAGCACCGAGCGCCGGCAGGTCAGCAGCCTGAACAGCCTGCTCGACCGGGTCATCCGGCGAGCCGCCGACAAGGCCGATGTCGAGTACGTGCCGACCGACCGAGCACTGCGTGGCCACGAGATGTGCACCAGGGACCCGTGGGTCGCCCCGGTCGGGCTCTTCTCCCCCGCCCGCGACCTCAGCGCGCACCCGACCGCCCTCGGCCAGGCGGCCATCGCCAAGGCCGTCGACACCTACCTCACGACCCACGACGCTCGCTGAGCCCCCTCCGGGCGGATCGCGGGGTCGGGTCGGGTGCGAGACGGAACACGGCGTCGCCCAGGTGCGGGGCGCCGACGTCGAGAGAAGAATTGAGTACGTTCCGCAATCGCATGGGAGGCCTCGCGGCCCGAGCGGGACGGCGAGTGGAGTTCCGTCGCAGGCATGCCGAGTCCGCATGGCTCCTCGGTGCTGCCGGTTTGACAGCGACCATCAGGTTAGCCTTACCTAAGAACATGCTCCTTCCTCTGCCGACGTCGATGGCTGGGCGCGAGCCGGGTTTCCGGCCCGGGCCGGCATCGGCCCTGGGCGCGAACCCGTCACCCGAAGGGCCGGCCGGCGCCGGCCCCTGGCCGGTCCCGCGGGACGTCGCCGAGGCGGTGCAACCCCGCGGCGCGTGCTACGGGGTGCCGTCGGAACCGGGGTGGGTGCGCTGCGATCACCTGATCGCAGCGGAGGGAGTCACCGAGTCGCTGGCACGGGTCGCGCGGGCCCACCCGGGCGCGAGCCCGGAGGTGGCAGCCAGCTACCTCGTCAACTGGTACTCCGCCGCGGTCGTCGCGCCGGCGATCGCCTCCTACGTCCTGCTGCGCCGTGTTCCACACCTGAATCCGAGTGTCGTATCCCTACACGTGCCGGACAGCGGATGGTTCGATCGGACGGCCCTGCATTTTCCGGCGGGCGCGATGCTCGCCGACGACCCGTGGGCCACTCCCGCCGCCACGAGCCTGCTGCGCGTCGTCGGGGGCCCACGCACGGCGGTGACGGGTCCGGCGGGGGTGGCGCGAGTGGTGGCGGACCTGCCGGAGTTGCGGGCGGTGCTCGTCGAGGAGGTGCTCGCCCATCTGCGCCCGTTCATCCAGGAGCTGCGGGCACGGGTGCGGCTGGGCCGGCCGGCGCTGTGGGGAGCGGCGGCGGCACAGTGCGCGCGATCCTTCCTGCTGACCGAGCGGGTCAGCGCGGATCCGACGCTCGGCCGGGACGAGGCGGACGCCTTCTTCACCCTGGCCGCGCCGACCATGCTCGCCCGGCCTCGCTGGCAGGAGTTCGTCCATCGTGGGCGGTCGTACGTCGGGATGAGGCGGGGCTCGTGCTGCCTGGCTCATCGGATGGACGAGGAGTACTGCACCACGTGCCCGTTCACTGACGATCTGGAGCGCGAGCGACGAATGCGCACCTGGATCGACACCCAGGGCGATGGAGGCCTCGCCGTCTGAGCGGCCGGGTGGACACACCACCCAGGAGCGCACGTAAAGTGGTTGGACGAAGGCGTACAGCTCATCGAGGCGCGAGAGCATCACCCGTCAACGCCTCATCGCATGTGGATGATTACATAACGATATAAATGTGGCCCGACTCACAACGGAATGCATTTCGCCGTACACTACCGTCGGTAGCGGCAACCGCCGGCCGCCGGGAACGCGCAGTGCAGGTCCAGGCGCCGAACGTAACATCGCGTCGATGCCGGGCGGAGCCCGTCGTTCTGCTCTTGGCGGAACGACGTGACGGAATCATGGCTGGTCGGCCACGGTTGCCCTAGGCGTCTCCGCTGGTCGGGCCGGCTGCAGGGTCGGTCCTCCGTCCACGACGAGGTGGGTGGAACCGGCGGGTAGGTTTCTGTTCGATGCGTGAGGACATGCCTCGGCGGAGCTAGCATGCGGATACCGGCTGTCGTGTGGTCGGTCGCAGCTCGAAGGAGCGCACATGTTCGAGAGATTCACCGACCGGGCACGTCGGGTCGTCGTCCTGGCTCAAGAAGAGGCCAGGATGCTCAACCACAACTACATCGGGACCGAGCACATCCTGCTCGGCCTGATCCACGAGGGCGAGGGCGTCGCCGCCAAGGCCCTCGAGTCCCTCGGCATCTCCCTTGAGGGTGTGCGGTCGCAGGTCGAGGAGATCATCGGCCAGGGCCAGCAGGCACCGAGCGGGCACATCCCCTTCACGCCGCGCGCGAAGAAGGTCCTGGAGCTGTCCCTTCGGGAGGCCCTGCAGCTCGGCCACAACTACATCGGGACCGAGCACATCCTGCTCGGGCTGATCCGCGAGGGTGAGGGCGTCGCCGCCCAGGTCCTCGTCAAGCTGGGCGCGGACCTCAACCGGGTGCGTCAGCAGGTGATCCAGCTGCTGTCCGGCTACCAGGGCAAGGGCGAGACGGCGACCTCCGGCGCTCCCGCCGAGGGCACCCCGTCCACCTCGCTGGTGCTCGACCAGTTCGGCCGCAACCTCACCGCGGCGGCGCGCGAGTCCAAGCTCGACCCGGTCATCGGGCGCGAGAAGGAGATCGAGCGCGTCATGCAGGTGCTGTCGCGCCGGACCAAGAACAACCCGGTCCTGATCGGCGAGCCCGGCGTCGGCAAGACGGCCGTCGTCGAGGGGCTGGCACAGGCGATCGTCAAGGGCGAGGTGCCCGAGACCCTCAAGGACAAGCAGCTCTACACCCTCGACCTCGGCGCGCTGGTCGCCGGTTCCCGCTACCGCGGTGACTTCGAGGAGCGGCTGAAGAAGGTCCTCAAGGAGATCCGCACCCGCGGCGACATCATCCTGTTCATCGACGAGCTGCACACTCTGGTCGGCGCGGGTGCCGCGGAGGGCGCGATCGACGCCGCGTCGATCCTCAAGCCGATGCTGGCCCGCGGCGAGCTGCAGACGATCGGTGCGACCACGCTCGACGAGTACCGCAAGCACCTGGAGAAGGACGCGGCCCTCGAGCGCCGCTTCCAGCCGATCCAGGTCGCGGAGCCGTCCGTGGCGCACACCATCGAGATCCTCAAGGGTCTGCGGGACCGGTACGAGGCGCACCACCGGGTGTCGATCACCGACGCCGCCCTGGTCGCCGCCGCGTCGCTCGCCGACCGCTACATCTCCGACCGCTTCCTGCCGGACAAGGCGATCGACCTGATCGACGAGGCGGGCTCGCGGATGCGCATCCGCCGGATGACCGCGCCGCCGGACCTGCGCGAGTTCGACGAGCGCATCGCGAACGTCCGCCGTGACAAGGAGTCCGCGATCGACGCGCAGGACTTCGAGAAGGCGGCCTCGCTGCGCGACAAGGAGAAGACCCTCCTGTCGGAGAAGGCGAAGCGCGAGAAGGAGTGGAAGGCCGGCGACATGGACGTCGTCGCCGAGGTGGGCGACGAGGAGATCGCCGAGGTCCTCGCCATCTGGACGGGCATCCCGGTCTTCAAGCTCACCGAGGAGGAGACCGCCCGCCTGCTGCGCATGGAGGACGAGCTGCACAAGCGCGTCATCGGCCAGCAGCAGGCCATCAAGGCCGTCTCGCAGGCCATCCGGCGCACCCGCGCCGGCCTGAAGGACCCCAAGCGGCCCGGCGGCTCGTTCATCTTCGCCGGCCCGTCCGGTGTCGGTAAGACCGAGTTGTCCAAGACGCTCGCCGAGTTCCTCTTCGGCGACGAGGACGCGCTCATCCAGCTCGACATGTCCGAGTACATGGAGAAGCACACCGTCTCGCGGCTGGTGGGCTCCCCGCCCGGCTACGTCGGCTACGAGGAGGGCGGCCAGCTCACCGAGCGGGTGCGACGCAAGCCGTTCTCGGTCGTCCTGTTCGACGAGGTCGAGAAGGCCCACCCGGACGTGTTCAACACGCTCCTGCAGATCCTGGAGGACGGCCGCCTGACCGACTCCCAGGGCCGGCTGGTCGACTTCAAGAACACCGTCCTGATCATGACGTCGAACCTCGGCACCCGGGACATCTCCAAGGGCCCCGGTATCGGCTTCGCGACCGGTCAGGGCCAGGTCGACTACGAGCGGATGAAGGCAAAGGTCCAGGACGAGCTCAAGCAGCACTTCCGGCCGGAGTTCCTCAACCGGATCGACGACATCATCGTCTTCCACCAGCTCTCCGAGAACGAGATCATCCAGATCGTGGACCTCATGCTGGCCCGGGTCGACGTCCAGCTGAAGAACAAGGACATGGCCCTGGAGCTCACGTCCGCGGCCAAGCAGCTGCTGGCGAAGAAGGGCTACGACCCGGTGCTCGGCGCCCGGCCGCTGCGCCGGACGATCCAGCGGGAGATCGAGGACGTGCTGTCCGAGAAGATCCTGTACGGCACGCTCAAGCCGGGCGAGATCGTGGTCGGCGACGTCGAGGGCGAGGGAGACGCGGCGAAGTTCGTCTTCCGCGGCGAGACCAAGCCGACCCAGGTGCCCGACGCCCCTCCGGTCGACCTCGCCAAGTCCGGCGAGTGAGCCGGTAGCTCCACCGCACGACATCGGACGAGCCCCGCAGCCGGTCCACGGCTGCGGGGCTCGTCACGTGTAGGCGCTCCAGGCCAGGCTCGCCGCGAGGCCGAGTGCTGCCAGGGCAATGATCCCGCGCAGCAGGTCCGCGGGCAGTCGGCGCACGAGGAGCGGGCCGACGGCACCCCCGGCGAGCAGCCCGGCCGCGAGCGGCGCCACCGCGGCCCAGCGGACCGGACCGAAGATCGCGAAGCCCACCGCGGCGACCAGGTTGGCGAAGCCCGACGAGACGTTCTTGATCGCGTTGACCCGGGCCAGTGGCTCCGGGATCGCCACGGCGAGCACCGCGAGCAGCGCCACCCCGCCGCCGGCACCGAAGTAGCCCAGGTAGACGCCGGTAAGGAGTACCCCGCCGAGTACCACGGCGCCGTGCTCGGCGGGCCGCTCGCCACGGCGGGCGAGGATCCGCGGCTGGGCCCACAGCAGCCCCGCCGCCCCGGCGATGAGCACCGGCACCGCCCTTTCAAAGGCCCCCGCGGGCAGCGCCAGCAGCAACGCCGCCCCGGCCATCCCGCCGGCGAACGTCACCCCACCGAACCGGACCACCCGCCCGGCCTGGCCGGCAAGCTCCGGCCTGGAGCCCGCGGCGGCCCCGACCGCGACGAACAGCAGCGCGGTGGTGTTGGTGACGTTGGCGGCCAGCGGCGACAGTCCGACCGCGAGCAGCGCCGGATAGGACACCAGGGAGGCCAGCCCGGCGACGGTGCTGGTGATGCCCGCCAGCACACCTGCGCCCACCAGCAGCAGGATGTCGGCGTTGCTCACAGCGCGTTCCTCCCCGGCCCCGGCGCCAGCACAGACACTACGCAACACCGCGGGATTTCACCCAGACCGAACGAACGGCGTCGGGTCCCGGCATGTGCGAAAATCGTCGCTGTCCGGTGGACAGGCATCGGTTGACAGCACTGGTGGGCAGGCACGTCGAGGCGGGGTCGGGTCAGGCGGGGGTGACGGATGCCGAGGCGGATGCTGTCGACGACGTCCTGACGTCCCTCGATGCCGCGGCCGCCCTGGCCGGTCGACATGCCTGGGACGCCCGCGGTGTGCATCTGACCTTCGGCGATGATCCGGCGACAGGCATGGTCGTGTCCTGGCTGACGGGCGCCGCGGTCGCTGCCCCCACGGTGCGGGTGCGGGTCATCGCCGCCGCCGGGAGCCATCCTCCGGTCCCCGCGGTCACCCGCACCTACCGGGACGCGCGCACCGGGGAGCGGGTCTTCGTCCACCACGCGTCGCTGCGTGGGCTGCGCCCGGACACCCGGTACGCGTTCACGATCGAGCACGGGGGCCGGTCGCAGGCGGCGGAGGGCTCGTTTCGCACCGCTCCTGGCGGGCGGGGGCCGTTCGTCTTCACCTTCGTCGCCGATCAGGGCACTGATCGCCCGTACGACCCGTTCGGCTCCGCCGCCTCGGCGCGTACCGTGGCCGCGATCGAGCGGTGCGCCCCGCTGCTGGCCTTCGCCGGAGGCGACCTGTCCTACGCCAACCAGCGTGAGGACCCGGTGCGGGCCTGGGCGGACTGGTTCGAGATGACCAGCCTGTCCGCCCGCCACCGACCGTGGATGCCCTGCGTCGGCAATCACGAGATCGAGGCCGGCAACGGCGCACTCGGGCTCGCCGCCTACCAGACCTACTTCGAGCTGCCCCCGAGCGGCACCGACGGCCACCTGACCGGGCTCTGGTACGCCCTGACGGTGGGAAGCGTCCGGTTCGTCGTGCTGGCCGCCGATGACGTCTGCCACCAGCACGCGAGCCCCATCAACCTGCGCGGATTCAGCGCCGGCCGGCAGACGGCGTGGCTCGCGCACACCCTGGCCGCCGCCCGCGCCGACCCGGCGCTCGACTGGATCGTCGTCGTCATGCACCAGACGGCGATGTCGACCTCCGCCGCGCACCACGGCGCGGACCTGGGGATCCGGGAGTCCTGGCTACCGCTGTTCGACCGCTACGGCGTTGACCTCGTCCTGCACGGGCACGAGCACCATTACGAGCGCAGCCATCCCGTGCGCGGGGCCGTCGCGGGGAGCCCGCTGCTCACCCCTCGGCCGGTGGCGGGCGCGTCCCGGCCTGGCGCGGCGCCGACCGGCGGCGATCTGGTGGACGCCACGGCCGGCCGAGTCCACCTGATGGTGGGGACGGGCGGCTCCTCCTCGCCGTCGGCCGGAGAGCTGCTGGACCCGCCGGCGGGGCGGGTCATCGTCGGCCTCCACGACCACGAACCGGGACGACGCCGCCGGCGGCCCCGGCGCGAACGGGAGGACGCCGCCTGGCTGGCCACCCGGGGGCCGGGCCATCCCTACGCCTTCGCCGCGGTCGAGGTGGATCCGGGTGAGCCGGGCGGAACAACCAGCCTTCGGGTCACCGTGCACGACTCCGGCTCACCGGGCGTAGGCGCCGAACCGTTCGACCGGGTGACGCTCACGCGCCCACGCGTCGCCGGCCCGTCCGCCGGCTGACCGCCGGCTGACCGCCGAAAGCCCACGGCCGAAATACGCGCGGCCGGCGTTACCGCACCCAGGTCCGGAGTCGCACACCTCTGAACGGACCACGCCTGAACGGTTGACGACGCCCGAATCCGCCATCTCGATATTCGACCGGCGCTCACCCGGATGCCGGCCAGAACGCGGCACGGCATTCTGCACATGCTGGCGCACGACCACGCCGCCGCGGGCTGGGCATCCGCTGCGCAGCAGTCGAAGGAGCCGGTCGGCCGCATGATTTTTTCTGCGTCCACTGGACTACGACCAGCATATAGGAATAACTTTCGCCGGTGGGATGTAATCAGACGACTACGCCATCATCGTCGTCTGTGGATCATACTCGGGGGGACTGGCATTGGTGGATAACCCGCCTTGGTTGAACTGTCGTCAACACGGATCACAATGCGGGGCGGACGTTGGCCACAGGTCGACGAACGCGACGCGCGAGTTCGCCCCGTGAGCGACCCGGCGGCCATGGTCGCGGCGCTCGACCTGCGCTCCTGCTGTTGTGCCCGCGTCCTGCGCGACGTGGCCGACCCTGGTCTCGTCCGAGCCCTGCTTGCCCGGCAGACCGGAATCGCCGTGCGGGACGCGCCGCGCCTCCTGCTCGTCGACGACGCGAGCGCCGCGCCCACGCACCGAGCGGGCCTGGCCGCGCTGGCAGCCGACCGCGGCCCGGCGTCCGTGCTGCTCGTCATGGTCGGCCCGGCGGGTGGCAGCCACTCGTCCCACGGCGAACCAGCCCACGGCGATCCCGAGCGCGGCGATCCCGAGCGCGGCGATCCGGCACGTGGCGATCCGGCACGTGGCGATCCGGCACGTGGCGATCCGGCGCCGCCCGTGACGGAGTCGGGTACCGACGTCTGTGGCGATCCCCTCGTCGCCATTGCGTTCGGCGAGCACTCCCCGCACGATCTCGACGGCGCCTACGACCCCGCCCTGTACAGGTTCCTCGAGCATCATCCCGACGGCTCTGCGCAGAACCCGGATCTTCCAGATTCTCCCGAGGAGCGAACCTCCGGTCCGGGCGCCGCACCATCCGCCCGGCCGGTCGCGACTCCGTCAGGCCCGCCGTCAACGGCGCCGACCCGGACGCCCTCCGGCGCCATCCCGGCGATCCTGTGGGTCGGTGGTCTCGACGAACGGCCCGGCCCGACCAGCGGCGAGCCGATTGGCGGAGATCGGTGCGGCAGCCGGCCCGACCACCCTCCCGCGCTGTGCGCGCTGCTCGACGCCCTGCGTAGCCCGGAGGTCTTCGACCGGGTGTGCCACGAGGTGGCGACGATGCCCGGCCGTCTCGCGTTCCCCGGCATCGACCTCGTCGTCGGCAGGCTGCCCGAGGAGACGCTGCGGGCGCTGCGCGTCCGGTCCGCCCAGCGATTCGTCACGGCGTCCTCCCGCCGTCGCCCGGCCGAGCCGGTCCCCGCGGACCGGGAGCGGCTGCGTCGTGAGGTGGAGGCGGCGCTCGCGGCCCGGCTGCCGCTCGCGGAGGTGCACCGCCGGCTGACCCGGACCCTCCAGCCGGCCGGCGGAACGCGGCTGTGCGGGATCACCCGGAGGCTGTCGAGACCGGTCCGCCGCCGGGTCCGGACGGTCACCCGTGAGCCGCGGCGCGGGCGTGCCCCGGCAGGCCTGCTCGCCGGGCACACCGCGGAGCTTCTGCACGAGATCCGTGCGTACGCCGACGCGCTTACCGAGGACATTCCGTCCGCGCCGGGCCCCGAGCAGCCGGGCGTCAGCCATGCCGTCGCGGCCGCTCTCGCCGACCACGAGGACGAACTGGCGGTCCTGCTCGACACCGACCTCGCCGATCTGGCCCTCGCCGCCATGGCCCCGGTGTGGGCGGAGCTGGCCGCGGGAGGTCCCCTACCGACGGCGGCGGCGCTGGGCCGCAGCGCCAACGACCTTCTCGACGCCTACAGTGATCATCTCCGGGACGCCGGCGTCCTTGCGGCCCCGCGCTTCGGATCGTCCGCCGAAGCCCGCCTGGAGCTGGCCCGGCGGGTGTGGCGAGCCGCGCCCCGCCCATGGGGTGGCGACGCCCGCACCATCCAGCCAGGCGGACGCGCACCGGTGATCCGCCAGCTCGTCGACGCGGGTCAGGCCGGCCTGCTCGACCCGCGCCCGCAGGCTGCCCGGCTGATCATGTTCGCCCCGGAGGCCGCCCGTTCGCCAGCGTGCTCCGGGAGCATGGCTGACGACACGCGGTCCCCGGTCTGGACGGCCGCGAGCCTCGTCGCCGGCGTCCTGCTGCTCACTCCGGCCCGGACGGCCGACGCCGCCCGTGCCCTGTTCCCGGACAGGGCGACGTGACCGGGCCACGGCGGGGGACGCGGGCATGACCAGCATCCCGCCGAGCCCGCTGTCGGCACCACTGCCGGCACCACTGCCGAAACCGGGGCCCAGTCCGGGCTGGGCGGCCGACGCCACCCGCATCGACCAGGTCGTCTACGCCTGGGCGCGGCGAACCCGGACCAGCGGGGAGGGGTACCTCCCGATCGCGAGCTCGCTGAGCTCCGCCGCCACCCGGTCCTGGAACGACCTGCTCGCGGGCCAGGTGGAGCGGGGCGATGCGTACAGCGACCAGACGCCGTCCTCGCTCTCCTACCTCGTCACCCGGCCGGACCCGCGGGGCTCCGCCAGCGCGGAGGCCGTGCCGCAGGCCGCTCTCGTCCACCGAATCCGCATTCCCAGCCGTAGCGGGCCCGGGCGCGGGCGCATGCGGGCCCATGTCCTCATCGGCCGAGCGGACTACCTGACCGAACGGGTCGCCCTGGCGTTGCACGCGGCCGGCGACAGCCCCACCGCCCGCACGACCCCCCGACTCACCCCGTTGCACCTGCCCGACCTCACCGCGCAACGCCGCACTGGTGAGCGCTCGCTGCGCCAGGCCGCACGCGCCGCGACGCGCCGGCACCGGCTCGCGAACCTGGTCGCGACGGTGCTCGCCTGGTCCTGGACACAGCGCCCGTTCGCCGTGTCGCACACGGGCTCCGACGAGGCGGTCCTGCTGATGTGGGCGCTGGTCGAGATGCTGGAGGGGGTGCTGCCGTACCGCCTCACCTTCTCCTCCCACATCACCGCCTCCCACGTGCCCCCGGCCATCGCCTCCTCCCCAGCCGCCATGCCCGGCCCAGCCGTCGCTGCCTCCCCAGCCGCAGGCGCCTCCTCCGCCGAGGTCTCGCCGGACACCGGCCAGAGCGTCGCGTTCGGGGCAGGGCCGGGGACCCGGGGGCGTTGCCAGCCGCGTTTCCTGTTCATCCCGGTCCCGCCGGAGCTCGCACCCGGCATCGATCCCGCAGCGATTCACGTGGATCCCCGGGTCCGGCCCTACGTCCCGCCGGTGATCTACGAGGCGGCGCGGCTGCTTGTCGATGTCTATGGGCAGGGTGGCCTGCGCGGGGTCAGCTCCCTGCTGGCGCGGGCAGGGGACGAGGTCCTCCCGGCGGGCGACTCCGAGCAGTGGTGCCGCCGCCTGGTGGGCCGCCGCGGCCCGGGCGGCATCCTGGTCCCGTCGGAGGCTGGAGACGCAGGCCGGCCGCGGACAGCCGCGGACCTCGGCGCCCTGCCGCGAGAAGTCACGAACCTCCGCCACCCGCCGCGGACGGTCGCGGACCTCGGCACGCCGCCGACGCCGGGGGACGGATCCGGGCCTGCGCGGCGCCGGCCGGCCGATGGCTCCGGGACGAGGGCGCGGGAGGGAGCGGCGGCCGCGGTGGCGGAGCGGGCGGTCAATGATCATCTACGTGCGGCCTACGAGTCGCTGCTGACACCGTCGGGTGAGGCGGGCACCGATCCGGTGCGCACTCTGATCACGATCCTGACCGCCCCGATCGGGCTGTCCGCCGAGCTTCCGAGCGTCGGGCGGCTCGGGGGCCAGGTACGCCGCGTGGCAGGCCTGCTGACGGTGCCGCGTGGCCGGCCGGGGCCCGCCGTGCCGGTCAGCGCCGCCCAGCTCACTCGCGCCGAGATCACCGCCCACGTCCTCGGCCGCCTGGAGCGGACCGATCCGTCCGCCCGCGAGCATGGCCTCGCGCAGGTCGAGGCCGCCGTCGCCGCCCGGGCACGCCGGATCGAGGGGGCGATCACCACGCTGGCCGACGACCTGGCCGCCGTGCGCGGACCGTCGCACTCCCGCGGCGTCGAGGAGTCGATGAGCGCGGCGGTGACCCCGCTCGCCGCCGGGCTTGCCTCTCTGTTCTCCGCCTGCGGCCTGCCGGATGCCGACAACCGGGCGCTGCGCCTGGCGACCGCGACCCTCAACGGGTTACGCGCCGCCCTCCCGACGCCGCCGCCTGCCGGGCAGCCCCACCCGGCGGGCGGCGGCCATGCCTCGGTGACCCGCCCGTCCGGGCCCTCCAGGGGGTGGACCCCCGGCCTCGCCGCGGCGCGGCCGCGACCGCAGCACCCACCGGCGTGGGCCCTCGCTGTGGTGACCCAGCACGTCGCCGAGGCGTACCGGCGGGAGTGGGAGTACTGGGACGGTCGCCTGCACCCCGTCGACCGCCTGCTCGCGGCACTCGGCGTCCCGCTGGGCGTCTCCCTGGCCGGACCGGCCCGCGACCCACTGGCGGCCCCTCTCTCATCCCCCGCCGAGCTGCGGGAACTCGCCGCCCTGCGCGACCTGCTCGTCCCCCGGTCGCCGGCGCATGACCCGATCGGGCCAGGCCCCACCCTCCCCCCCAGTAGTCATGGTGATCTGCTGGCCCGGGCCGCCAGCGGCGTCACCCAGGCGATCACACGGCGGGCCTCCGGCGCGCATCTCGGAGGCCTCGACCAAGGCCGCTATGTCGGCGCCGTTCACGACGCGGTCACCACCACCCAGTGCGAGGTCGTCGAGATGGTGGCAACGCTGGTCGCCGACCTGGGCTCGCTGGCGGCCACCCCACCGGGCACCCACCGGCCAGATCTCGCCGCGACCCTGCTGCGCACCGCCCTGCGCAGCCTGTTCGACCGCTTTGGCCTGCCCGAGGGGTACGGGTTCGCCGACACGCTGGCCGCCGAACTCGCCGCGGCGCCCGCCGCCCCGTCGCGTCACCACTCGACACCCGGCGAGCCCACGGCAGCCGGCGAGCCCACAGCACCCAGGCTCGTGGCGTTCGGATCCGTGACCCGGGGCTTCGCCCGCCCCACCCCCAACTCCGCGGCCGGGACCGTCGCGCGCCTGCTGCGGGAGACCGATGCCTGGGGCGCGGACGCCTTCCGCCTGCTGGTCCTCTACGCCCCGCACTGGCATGGCGCGGACGACATTCGCGGCGCCATCGTCGACGCAACCCCGCCGCGTCCCGGCCCGGGCGAGAGCGCGGCGCATGCCGGCAGTGGTGGTCCAGCAGCGCTCGCGGCCGGAGCGCGCCCGTTCTTCGCCCGGCTGGCCATGGCGGACCCGATCGGGCGGGGCCCGGCGCGGACGCTGGAGGTCGCCCGCCGCGTCCTGGCGCTCTACCGCCCGGCCGAAGTCCCCACTCGGGCGAGCCCCGCCGCCGTGTCCTCCCCGACCGACCTGCGGCTGCTGGACACCGAGCTCGCCACCCGCCTTCCGGGGGCCGGCGACCTGACGGAGTCCGATCCGGCGATCGCCTTCCTGGCCGACTGCGAATCGGGGCCGCCGGACCCGGCACGGATCTTCGGGCTGCTCGCCCGCCACGTGCCGAGCTGGGACGGCGAGCAGGACCTGCATGAGGCCCTGTGGCGGTGGGGCCGGGTCGGGCGGGACGACGCCAGGGGCGCTGCCGGGGAGGACATTGGGCCGCCACCGACCGGGCCAGCGCTGGCCGCCGCGGCGGAACGGTACTTCCGCCGGGCCGCCCGCGCTGCCGACGCGGACGCCGGTGGCCCGCATCCCGCGGACCTGGAACGGGTCACCCGCCGGCTGGCCGCGCTCTACCTACCTGAGGATCCACGCCTGCAGGCCGCCGGCGAACTGCCCCGGGTGGTCGAGTCGAGGATCGTCGCCGAGATCGCCGCGGCTGGCCCGAAAAGGCGACGCCATCGCTCCTTCGGGCTGCCCGTGTTCCCCCTCATCCTGACCATCTCGGCTGTAGCCCTGGCCGCGCGGATCCGTTGAGGTCCGCAGGAGACCGTTCTCCCTACTCGGGATCGGTCGAGTCTGGAACAATGACGCGCACCCGTATCGAACCCGGACCCGTACGGACCACTCCGTGTCGGTGTCGCGACACTCCCGGGATCCGCGACGCGGCGATGCCCTTGGGTATGAAGGAAGACGGCTGGCGACACGTCCGACAACGTGCTCGTGACCTGCTCGGCGAGGACGGAGGCCATGGGTAGCTCGCTGGTGCCAATCATGCTCATCGTGGTGCTGCTGGTGGCCCTGGTGATCTTCCTCGTCCTGAACAACCGCCCCGTCCGGCAGGGCAGCCAGCGGCACGGTCGCGGGTTGAATCACCAGCGGCACCGATCCGGTACGGTGCCAGTCCGTGATACTCCCGGCGCCGAGGGTTCCGAGGAGCCCGAGCGTCGCGCCGAGCCCGGGCAGGCCGCACGACTCGGGCGGAGCGAACAGCCCGACGGCATGGTCCCCGGTTTCGGCGAGGCCAGCGGTTCCGCAGAGGGCGCCGGCTCCGGAGATTCCAGCGGTTTCGGCGCGCCGGAACCGGAGGTGGAGACCACCCTGGCGCCCACGGCCGCGGCGCCTGGCGGCCGGGACCTGGACGCAGCATGGGGAGGGGACGTGACCGCCAAGCTACCGGCGGACCATGGCGACCGCGAACGCGATCCGGACGCCACGGGCTGGACGCCGCCGCCGGCAACGCCACCGCACCAGGTGCCGTCCTACGAGGACGAGCGGGAGAACGCCACCCGCTACTTCGATCCGCAGACGGGTGACTTCGCGATCGCTCCGCCCGCCCCGCCAGCGGCCGCCTACGCCGGTCAGGCAGCGGCGCCGTACGCCGCGCCCGTCGCGACGCCCGCCACCCCGCGCGAGCACCCGGGGGACCTCGTGGCCACCGAGCCGGAGCAGCCCACGGCCGCCACACTGCGCCTCGCCGCGGCCGGCCGGACTCGGCGCGGCAAGCGCGGCGGGCCGAACGAGGACGCGTTCGTGGTCGCCGACGGCCTGCTCGCCGTGTCGGACGGCGTGGGCGGCGAGGCCGCCGGCCAGATCGCCTCGACGCTGACCGTCACCACCGTCGCCGGCTTCCGGCCGCAGTACGCCGAGGACCCGCTGGAGGGTCTGCGCCGGGCCGTGGAGCGGGCGAACCGCGTCGTGCGCACCCGGGCCCGGGAGGAACCGACCTGGCTCGGCATGGCCTGCACCCTCGACGTGGTCATCCTCGGCCGCCAGCAGAGCACCGGGGAGCACCTCACCGTCGCCCACGTCGGCGACAGCTCGGTGTGGCTGCAGCCGGGCCGGGGGCGCCCGCGCGCCCTGACCACCCCGCACGCCATCCGCAACGGCCCGCTGCTCAACGCGGTGGGTCTCGCCGACGAGATCGAGGCCGACATCTTCACCGAGCCGGTCAGGGCCGGGGACCGGGTCGTCCTCGCCAGTGACGGCATCACCAAGGTGATGACGCCCGAGCAGCTCGACGGTCTGCTCACCGAGCTCGGTTCCGAGCCGCCGGAGCGGGCCGCGGACGCCCTCGTCGAGGCGGCGCTGCTGGCAGGCGCCCGGGATGACACCACCATCGTCGTCGGGGACCTGGTGTCCGAGCCCGCCACACGGTGAGCCCGGCCGCGGGCCGCCGGGGAAACCTGGTCGGCCGGCTGGCCCGGTGGCTGCGGCACCATCTGCTCGGGGTCTTCGCCGTCCTCGGCGTGGTCGCGTTCAGCCTGGGCCTCGTCGGGACGTACCAGGAGTTCCACGCCGACCCGAAGGCGTTCTCCTGGGCGAACGTCGTCTACTTCGCGGCGACGCTGTTCATCGCCGACGGCACCGTCTTCCAGAACCTCGGCCACTACCCGCTGCCGCTGGAGATCGCCCGCTTCCTCGCCCCGATCGCGACGACGGTCGGCGTCGCCGACGCGGTGAGCGCGGTGTTCGCCCAGCGGTTCGAGCGGTTCCGGGCCCGGCGCGCCCGCCGGCACGTCGTCGTGTGCGGCACCGGGCCGACCGCGTCCGCGCTGGTCGACAAGCTCTCCCGGACCAAGCGGGTGGTGCTCGTCGCCGAGGACGCGCACCGGGAGTACCCCGACGCGGAGCTACCGCCAGGCCTGCTGCGGGTCGTCGGCGACCCGGTGGAGCCGCTGGTGCTGGCCCAGGCGGGGGTGGCCCGGGCGGAGGTGGTCTACGGCTGCCTGCCGGACACGTCGTCGAACCTGGCGCTCGCGCTCGCCGCCCGCCGCCTCGCCGTCGGCCGCGCCGGCCAGCCGCTGCGCTGCCTGGCCCAGGTGGGTGATCTCTCGCTGATCCCGCACCTACGGGCCCGGCGGATCGGGCTGACCGACGATCCCGGTTTCCGGCTGGACTTCTTCGCGATCGAGGTGCTCGGCGCCCATGCGCTGTTGCAGCGCCACCCGCCAGGGTGGGCGAGCCCCGAACGGGCCGACCCGCCGACCGAGCCACCCGCTCCCCTCGTCGTGATCGGCCTGTCTGGCCTCGGCCGGGCCCTCGTGACGGAGCTGGCCCGCCGGTGGCTGTCGGCCGTCGGCACCAGCGGGCCACTGCTGCCGATCGCCGTGTCCGACCCCGACGCCACCGAGAAGATCGTCGGCCTGCGCGACCGGGAGCCGGCCCTGGCCCGCGTCCGGCTCACCGCCCACGACTCGCGGCGCGGCGGGTTGCCCCCGGAGGTCACGGATCCGGCGAGCGTGCTGGGCGCGCCGGAGTTCGTCTACGTCTGCATCGGGGACGAGGAACGGGCCCTGCTGTCCGGTCTCGACGCCTCTCAGGCCCTCGACCGCCGGTTCGGCATCGCCCGCAGCACCGTCGTCGTGCGCACCGGCCGCCAGCGCAGCCTGCAGGACGTATTCGGCGGCCTGGCGCGGCCGCGGCCGCGGCCGCCGACTGTGCCCGGGCCGCTGCTGGCGAACCTGCGCGATGGGGTGCGCTTCTTCGCGGTCAACGACGAGGCACTGCCCCTCGACCTCGGCGACACCGACTTCGTCGAACGCCTCGGCCAGGCCATTCACGACGACTACCTCGCGGCGGAGCTGCGCGCGGGCGTGGAGATGGGGGCCCGGCAGGCGATGGTGCCGTGGCCGGACCTGGCGGACGACCTGCGCGACTCCAATCGGGCGCAGGCCGCGTACGTCGGCGAGATACTGCGGGCCCAGGCGCTGATGCTGATGCCGGTCGACGCGACGGAGACCGACTTCGCCTTCACCGATCCCGAGGTGGAGGAACTCGCCCAGCTCGAGCACGACCGCTGGCGCCGGGAACGGTCCGCCCGCGGCTACCAGCTCGGGCCCATCCGCCAGGACGGCATCGACCGCCGCCATCCCGCCCTCGTCGACTGGGTGGCCCTGCCCGACGCCGACCGGGAACGGGCGCGGCGCGCCGTACGGGCCCTGCCGACCATCCTCGCCCACGCCGGCCTGCGCATCGTCCGCCTCGACGACCCGCTCTGACCCTGCAGCCGCAGCCGCAGCCGCAGCCACTGTCGCTGTCGCTGTCGCTGTCGCTGTCGCTCAGGCGATCCGATGTCCCACCGGGCAGTCCAGGGCGCTGGCCCGGGTCAGCCCGTCGACGGAGAGCCGTGCGGACAGGCGCACCGGCCCGGACGTCTCGGTCAGGATGCCCGTCCAGCCGCCGGCGGCCCGGAACACGCACGCACGCCCCTCCGACAGCCGCCAGTACGGCGTGTAGTGCACGAGCACCGTCGCGATGCCCGGGCTGCGGAAGTCCACCGCGACCGAGCTCACCTCCAGCTCGGTCAGGCTCGCGGGCCCCCACACGAGACCGGGCGAGTCCGTCACGATCCACACCTTCCAGTGCGCGTCCTGCCAGGCGAGATCGAGGTAGGGCAGACCAGCGCGCAGTAGCTTCGCCTCGGCCACCGCGGACGGGTCGAGGTCGACGTCGGGCAGCGCGACATAGCGGATGCCGCGGGCGAGCAGCCACTGGTGGTAGGTCTGCGCGTTCAGGGTGCCGTCGTAGAACAGCGCGTTGTACTTGCTGTCCAGCTGCCGCAGCCAGCCGCGCGCCATCGGCACGGACGGCGCGACGTAGCGGGCCTCCCAGTGCGCGCGGGTGAACGGCACCTCGACCCGCCCGGCGGGCACCGGCGAGCGCCGGTCCAGGTACTCCAACAGGCCCGAGTAGTACGACGACTTCGCCGACGGATCACCCTGGGTGAGCAGTGCGCCGTGGATCGGCCCGATCTGCCAGCCGATCAGCGGGATCGCCACGATGGCGAGCACCCGGCGCCGGTCGGCGAGCAGCAGCGCCGCCGCGGGCCCGGCCAGCAGCGTCGCCGGCCGGGTGATGTTCCCCCCGACCTGGGACGGCACGAAGAAGAACACGGTCGCCGCGGCCGCCCACAGCAGCAGGCCGTGCCGGATCGGCCGCGCGTCCCGCGGGACGACGAGCAGCCCGACCCCGATCAGGGCCAGCAGCGACAGGTAGGTCATGGCCGGGAACGGCTGGTAGCCGTCCTCCGGGAAGGCGAGCGCGACCCCGATGCCGGCCCCTGCGCCGAGGAACGGCGCCACCCGCCGCCAGCCGACACTCGGCAGCAGCGCGCACCCGACAAGCAGCACGAACCCGGCCGCCAGCGGCGAGGCCAGCGACGACAGCACCGCCCCGACCCAGGTCAGCGCCGTGCGCCGCTCCCGGGCGCCGAGCAGCGCCAGCGCACCGAACGCCATGCCGAGTGCGAACGGCATACGGCCGACGACGAGGTTCGACACCGTCGCGACGGCGAACCAGACGAGGACGAGATCGTGCCCGCCGCGCCGACCGGGGCCGCGCAGCAGGCGGGTGACGATCAGGGTGGAGGCGACGCAGGCCAGCGCTCCGAGGACCTCGACCCCCAGTAACGCCCCGAGCGGCGGGAACAGCACACTGTATCCGGGGATGGTGTGGCCGCCGTACCATTGATCGTCCCAGAGGACCGGACCGCCGTGGCGGAACAGCCACACCCGGTAGTCCTGGGCAGGGGTGTCCGGGCCGGTCACGCCGAGACCGGCGCACAGCAGGCAGAGGGCGGCCGTCAGGATCCACGGCCAGCGGCGTACCGCCGCGACGACGCCGTGCCCACCCCGGCCAAGCGGCCCGCGCCGCCGCGGTGGCTCGACAGCGATGAAGGGGGTCTGGGCTGGTGAGCTCTGGGGTGATGCGGCCGGGGACGGCACAGCCTGGGACGGTGCAGCCTGGGACGGTGCAGCCTGGGACGGTGCAGCCAGACGAGGCTCCGCCGGTGTCGCCTCGGTGGGCGGACCGGGTGCCGCGAGGGCTGTCACGCTCGACCTCCCTGCTCCTCATCGTCACCGGCACCGCTGCAGCGGTCACGGCCATGCTGGCCGAGGGACACCTCGGGCCACGCGAGCCGAACGTCTCCGACCCCTCATTCTGGTGGGGAATTCTTCCATCGGCACCCCTCGGCGAGACCACGAGGGGCGTGCTGGCGGGCCTGTCCGCGCTGAGCGTCATCGTGCTGTGCCTGTGCTGGGGCGGTCTCGTGCGAGCCACCCTGGCGGCTCGGGTGAGCACCCGCACGGCTCTGGCCACGGCGCTCGCGTGGAGCCTGCCCTTCGCCGTCGGGCCGCCCCTGTTCAGCCGCGATGTCTACGCCTACGCCGGGCAGGGGGAGCTCGCCCGGCGTAGGCTGGATCCGGCGACCCACGGCGTGGCGGATCTGCTCGGCGCGGACGGGGCGGGCGGCTCGGGGCCGGCCTTCGTCCAGGCTGTCGACCCGCGGTGGTCGACGACACACAGCCCGTACGGTGGCGCCGCGGTGGCGGTCGAGCGGGCCGCGGCGACCCTCGGCGGCGGCCCGACCGGGACCGTCGTGATCCTGCGGATCGTCGCCGTGCTCGCGACGATCGCCCTGATCGCCCTGTCGCTGCGGCTGGCCGGGCCGGCTCCCGGGCCGCGCAGCGCGGTGGCCGTCCTGGTCGCGGCGAACCCCGTCACGGTGATCCACCTCGTCGGCGGGGCGCACTTGGACGCCCTCGTCGCTGCCGGGGTCGCCGCCGCGCTGGTCGTCGATCGCGCCGCCCGCACGCCGGGTCCCACCCTGCTGGCTGGCGCAGCGGCCACCGCCCTCGCGAGCCTCGCCTTCACCGTCAAGGCGACCGCCCTGCTTGCCGTGGGCTGGCTGATGGTCGCCCATCTGCTGACCGCCCGCCGTGCCCCGCGACCGCTGCGTGCCGGGGCGATCCGGCTGGCCCTGGACATCCTGGCTCTCGCCGCCGCGGGGGGGCTGTCCATCGTCGCCGCCGGCTTCGGGCCAACCTGGATCCATTCGCTGTCCACCTCCGGCGCGCTGAGCACCGGCATCGCCCCCGCCTCGCTGCTGGCGACGCTGGCCCAGGGGCTGCTCGGCCTCGCCGGGTCGCATCCCGGGCACGACGCGACGCTGCGGGTGGCCCGGGCGCTGTGTCTGCTGGCCGCGGGCGTGGTGATCGCCATCCTGGTGGCCCGGGCCTGGCGCCGCGGCGGCGACCGGGTGACGCCAGCCGGCTCGATGACGTCAGCGACCACGACGGCGACCACGCTCGACGCGCGGCCGGACCTCGCCGTGATCGGGCTCGGTGGACTGGCGGTCGCGCTGGGCAGCCCGGTCGTCTACCCGTGGTACCTGGCGACGTGCCTGCCGGCGCTCGCGGTCCTGGCCGCGCTGCTGACGGGGCGGGCGGCCGCCGTCACCGCCGCCGGGACGGCCGTCGTCTCCGCGTGGCTGTGCCTGGCGACCCTGCCGCCGCTCGCGGCCACCTGGCGGCTGCTGGGCCGGGCGGGCCTGCCCGGGCTGGTCACGATGCTGGCGCTGGCGGCCGCGGCCGGGGTGGTGGGCCTGGTCGCGGCGCGGCGGCGGCCCGCACCGCCCACCAGCACACCATGAGCAGCCCCAGGTTGCGCAGCACCAGTACCAGGCACAGGACGACGCGACCCTGGATCACGTCGTTGTACCGCCACGGATAGACGATCTGGGACAGCAACGCCACGGCCAGCAGCGCCCCCGACAGCCGGGACCGCCACCAACCCGGCGACCGGCTCCCGGTGGCGAGTGCCGCGGCGGCCAGGGCCAGCAGCCAGACCAGGTACTGCGGGCTGAGCACCCGGGCGGTCACCACCACGACGATGACCAGCGCGAGCGACCGCTCCGCCACCAGGCCCGGCGGCGCCCCGGGCCCCCCGGCACCCGACGCCGACCCGGCCGCGCCTGTCACGCCCAGTGTGCCCCTGGACGCCCGTAGCCACCACCAGACCGCCGCCGCGACGATCACCACCACCTCCACCAGGGAGCATCCGGTGGCGACGCCGCGGGCGAGCGGGCTGTCGAACTGCAGGGAGCCGTAGGAGTAGCGCGGCGCCGGCCCGCCGACCATGTGCGCGAGGACGAACGGCGTCGCGGCAACGGCCTCGACCTGCAGCCCCCGGGCCCGCTGCGCGCCGACGAAGCCGAGGACGTCCCGCCACCAGCCGGCCGCCACGACCACCGCGGCGAGACCGGCCACCGCCGTCACGAGCCCGCCCGCCAGCCGGGCCGCCACCCGGGCGCCCGGCCGGGGCAGCGCGACCAGCAGCAGCACCGGCCACACCTTGAGCAGCGCCCCGACCCCGATCCCGAACCCCGTGCGACCGGCCCGGCCGGACATCACCGCAAGCAGGGCGCCGAGCGCGGCCGCCGCGGGCAGCAGGTCGAACCGGGCCAGCACCACCGGCCCGAGGGCGGTGATCCCCACCACCCAGAACAGCGCCGCGGCCCGGTCCCGGCGCGCCAGCGCGATGGTCACCGCGGCGTCGGCGAGCAGCGCCAGCACGACGAACGCCGCCCGATAGGGCACCGCCAGAAGGGTGTGAGCCAGCTCCGGCAGGACGAACGCGACCGCGGCCCCCGGCGGGTACTGCCAACGGTCGTCGCCGACGGGCAGCCCGCCGCCGTGGGCGAGACCCCGCGCCCAGCCCGCGTAGATGTCGAGGTCGCCCTGGACGTTCTGCTGGGTGCCAACCATCTGGCCGGTCAGCACGACGGCGGCGAGCAGCGCCCGGGTCAGCAGCCAGCATCCCCACAGCCGCCCGGGGCTGGGACCGGCAGCACGCGGACCGGTCCGGGCTGTGTCCGCGGTCTCGTCCGGGCCGCCCGGACCAGGCGGGAGCACCGCCGGGCGCGCCCCGGGCGCGCGGCGCGCGGCGGGCAGGGGAAGCGACCGGTCCGCGCGCACGAGGGCGACCGTACCCGCCCGTCCGGGCGGGGGAAGGCTCACCCTCCATGCGCCCGGCGCAAGCCCGCCAGTGTCACCTATCGTTTCCGCCATCTCGAGTCACTGCCATGGCACGCAACGGAGCGTGTCGTGGCCGGCGAACCCGGCGGCGCGTTCGGCGGCGGAGGGTGGCTCGAAACGCGCCGCGGAGGTGCCTGTGATCCTCGGATCCGGCTCAGCATGGGACACGGCCTGCGTTCAACTGGCGAACGCGGCCCGGCATCTGGGCCTCGACGACGGACTGCACGAACTGCTCCGCACGCCCCGGCGGTCGATCACCGTCAGCGTCCCGCTCCTGCGCGACGACGGGCAGATGATGGTGCTCACCGGCTACCGTGTGCAGCACAACCTCGCCCGCGGACCCGGCAAGGGCGGCATCCGCTACCACCCCAGCACCGACCTGGACGAGGTCAAGGCGCTGGCGATGTGGATGACCTGGAAGTGCGCGCTCATGGGGATCCCCTACGGCGGCGCCAAGGGCGGCATCGCCGTGGAGCCGGGGATGCTCTCCCGCCAGGAACGCGAGCGGATGACCCGGCGCTACGCCGCCGAGCTCGTGCCCCTGATCGGGCCGGAGAAGGACATCCCGGCCCCCGACGTGGGCACGGACGAGCAGACCATGGCCTGGATCATGGACACCTACTCCACCCACACCGGCCACACCGCCACCGGCGTCGTCACCGGCAAGCCGCTGTCCATCGGCGGGTCCGCCGGACGCGCCGGAGCGACCAGCCGAGGCGTCCAGCTGGCCCTGTTCGCCGCCCTGCGCCAGACCGGACGCGACCCGCGCGAGACGACGGTCGCCATCCAGGGCTTCGGCAAGGTCGGCGCACTCGCCGCCCAGTACCTGCACGACGCCGGCTGCAAGGTGGTCGCCGTCTCCGACGTCAAGGGCGGAATCCACAACCCGCAGGGGCTCAACCCGGCGGCGCTCATCCGCCACCTCGCCGAGGGCGCGGAGACAGTCGTCGGCTTCCCCGCGACGGACACCATCACCAACGACGACCTGCTCGAGCTCGACGTCGACGTGCTGGTCCCCGCCGCGCTCGAGGGCGTCATCACCGTCGAGAACGCCCACCGGATCCGCGCCGCGATCATCGTCGAGGGCGCCAACGGCCCGGTCACCGCCGAGGCCGACCGGATCCTCGAGGATCGGGGCGTCCTGGTCGTGCCGGACATCCTCGCCAACGGGGGTGGGGTCGCCGTGTCCTACTTCGAGTGGGTGCAGGACATCCAGGCGTACTTCTGGTCAGAGGACGAGGTCAACGACCGGCTGCGGGCCCTGATGGAACGCGCCTACGGCGAGGTCGCCATGCTCGCCACCACGCAGGGCATCAGCATGCGCAGCGCGGCCCACATCATCGGCGTCAGCCGGGTTGCCGAGGCACACCGCACCCGCGGTCTCTACCCCTGACCACGCACCCCGACCGACGAGGAGACCCGACACGAGGGCGTCACCACCGACGAGGGCACTGCGCGAGGGCATCCCCGCCGAGGTGCCTCCGCGGGCCATCCCCTCGCGGAGGTACCCCCGAAAGCGGCCGTGCCGGGGTCATCCCGGCCGGTACCGGTCGCCGAGTTGCCGAGGGGGAGAGCGGTCACGGCCACCGGCCGCGCGAACCCTCGGCAACTCGGGCGGCCCGTCCCAGGTCGACGCCGGACCACCCACTCCACCCGGCGGAGGCCCGAGGGTGTTCCGCGGAGCACCGGACGCCGTCCCCGGACGGCACCGGACACACGCCCTCGTCGCTGTACGTCCCGCCGCCGGGTCCGCGGCGCATCGCGCCGAGGGCCAGGCACGGAATCGGGGACTGAACCGTCCGCAGGCCTCGGCACGATGCTCAGGTGGCACCGTAATGGCCGGAATACCGGCGGCACGGACTCCCCGGGCCGGCAGCGGCGGACGGGCCAGGAGCGAAGCGGCCCGCGGCGAGGCAAGGCCAGGAGCGGGGCCGGGCGTCTTCCATCGCGCGGGACGGTCAGCGGCGGGGCGGGCGTCTTCCATCGCGCGGGACCGACGGCCGCGGCGCCGGATGGGCGAAGGCGGACGTCGTCGCGGCCGCGGCGGCGGAGGCGACGGCCAGCAGGGCATCGCGGTCGTCCGCGGGTGAGGTGCGGCACCGGCGACGGTCACCGCACCGCTCGCAGGCGTGCGTCAGGACGGCGTCATGCGCGCGGAACTCGACGGCCACCGGGCGCATCACCGCCCCGCAGTCGGCCTCGCGGTCGCCGGGATACACGTCGACGTGACGGGAGCACAGGCAGCGGGGGCAGTGGTTGGTGTAGCCGTCACCGCGCACGGACGCCCCGCAGACGAGGCAGTCGAAGTCCTCGGTGACACGGGTGAAGCGCCGGCCCATCGTCCCAGCGTAAAGAAGCCGGGCCCGGCGGGAGGGCCGGGTGGGCGCACGAGTGCGTGCACGAGTGCGTGCCCAACCCGGTCCGTAACGTGTGCGTGCAGGGACGACCGGGGATGTCGGACCCACAGGATGAAATAGTGGGCGGCGAGCTATACCGGGCGTGGCACCTGTGCGTCCGGCCGCATCCGTCGTTCCGGCCGCGTCTCGAGGAGGTCGCGCTGTGCAGGCTGCCCCCCTGCCCTCCGAGCAACCCCGCCCCGACGGTGGCGCGCGCGTGGAACTCTCCGAGCGTGACGGTCGCATCCTGGCCTTCGAGCAGGGCTGGTGGCGCCATCCCGGCGCCAAGGAGGAGGCGATCCGGGCCGAGTTCGGCCTGTCGTCGACGCGGTACTACCAGATCCTCAACCGGCTGATCGACACGGAGGCGGCGATGATCGCCGATCCGATGCTCGTCCGCCGGCTGCGGCGGTTGCGCGACCAGCGCCGGGCGGCCCGTTCGGGCCGGTCGGGCCGGGGCGGGGAGCAGAACGGCGGATGACGCACGGTACGAGCGCGCCGGGGCGGCGGCGGGCCCCCGCGCAGCGCTCCGGCCGGCTGCGCGGCCTGTGGGTCGCCGCGGTCGCGATCATCGCCGTCCTCGTCGGCATCCTGGTGGTGAACCTCGTCAACGGCGCGCCGGACCCGAAGGACGCCCACGGTCCAGTGGCGGCGCCGACCCGCTCGCCGGAAAGGTCCGGTCTCGGGCCGTCCGCTTCGTCGTCGACACCACCGTCCCCGTCGCACCGGCCGAGCCCGGCCGCGTCCACCCCCGCCTCGCCGAAGCCGGCGCCGTCCACGCCTGGCAGCACCACTGCGCCCCCCGCCCCGGCGGGTGACGCGGCCCATCCGGCCGCCGTCGCCCCGGTGGTCGTGCTGAACAACTCCCGGATCACCGGCCTCGCCGATGTGGCGGCTCGCCGCGTCCAGGCGGCGGGCTTCCCGGTCGAGCGCACGGGCAACTACCAGTCGATCTACAACGTGCCGGTCTCGACGGTGTTCTACGAGGACTCCCACGAGGACGCCGCGAAGGCGCTGCAGGCGGCGGTCCCCGGGATCGAGAAGATCGTGCCGCAGTCGCAGACCCGGATCGTCGTGCCTGGGGATCTCATCCTCGTCATCACACGCGACTTCCCCGCCGAACCGGAGAAATGATCACCTGATCGCCCCGCCGGCCCTCGACCCTCGCGACGGACATCATCGACCCGGGAAGGCCTCGTGACCGATTCCACGCACAGCGTGCCCGCGCCCGCACCGCGCACCCCCGCCGGCGGCGCCGGCCTCGCCGCCCTGCTGACCGCTCCGGACCGGGGCCTGATCGCACTCGACTACGACGGGACACTGTCCCCGATCGCCTCCCGCCCGGCCGACGCGGTCCCCGCACCGGGCGCGCTGGAGGCGCTGCGCGGGCTCTCCCACCGGGTCGGCACCCTTGCGATCATCACCGGTCGGCCGGTGGACGCGCTGTTGGACCTCACCGGCATCGAGAAGCTGCCCGACCTCGGCGAACTGTTCATCCTCGGCCAGTACGGCCTGCAGCGCTGGGACTCGCACTCCCGGGAGATCACCAGTCCGGATCCGCTGCCGGGGGTGGCCGCCGTGCGCGCGGCCCTGCCCGACCTGCTGCGCGACGCCCCACCCGGCACGGTCGTCGAGGACAAGAACCAGGCACTGGTCGTGCACGTGCGCCGCGCCGCCGATCCGGACGCGGCCCTCGGTGCCCTCACCCCCGCGCTGACCACCCTCGCCGAGGAGCACGGGCTGGAGGCCGCGCCGGGCAAGAAGGTGCTGGAGCTGCGTCCCCCCGGCCACGACAAGGGCGGTGCGCTGCGTGAGCTCGTCGCCGCCCGGGGGGCACGCTCGGTGCTCGTCGCCGGGGACGACTACGGCGACCTGCCGGCCTTCACCGCCGTTGACGAGCTGCGCGCGACCGGCGTCCCCGGGATCACCGTCTGCAGTGACAGTCCCGAGGTGCCCGACGTGCTGCGCCAGGCGGCCGACCTCGTCGTCGGCGGCCCCGCCGGCATGGTCTCCCTGCTCGAGGTCCTGATCGAGCGCCTCGGCGGCTAGCGCTGGAGGCTGCTGCGCCCGGTGGCTGGTGCGCTGGTGGCTGGTGCGCCCGGTGGCTGGTGCGCCTGGTGAGGGGCGGCCAGGGCGGTGAGCTGGTCGGTGAACCAGTCGCTGGGTGGCAGTCGGCCGGCCACGGCGGCGAGTTCGCCGGCCCGGCGGCTGCGGTCGGCCGAGGGCATGGTGAGCGCCGTGTGCAGCGCCGACGCGGTTGCCTGGATGTCGAACGGGTTGACCACAAGCGCCGCGGCGCCCATCTCGGCGCAGGCCCCGGCCTCCCGGGACAGCACCAGCACGGCGTCGCGACGGGACACCACCGGTCCCTCCTTGGCCACCAGGTTCATCCCGTCCCGGATCGGGTTCACCACGATGACCTCGGCCAGCGTGAGGGCGGCGATCGACCGCGGGTAGTCGTCGGTGAGCTCCAGGCGCAGCGGTCGCCAGCCCTCGGTGGCGAACTCGTCGTCGATCTCGGCGGCAAGTCGCTGCACGGCGGCCGTGTACTCGCGGTACTCGGGAAGGTCATGCCGGGACGGGTAGGCGCAGACCAGATGCGTCACCTTCCCCCGCCACTGCGGCCAGGACCGCAGCAGCTCACGGTAGGCGACCAGCCCGCGCACGATGTTCTTGGACAGCTCGGTGCGGTCCACACGCACGATCAGGCGGCACCCGTCCGTCTGCGCGCGCAGCTCGTCAGCACGAGCTGCGACGTCGGGCGCGGCGGCCCGGGTACGCAGCTCCTCGGCATCCACCCCCAGCGGATGCACCCCGATCCGCACCGTCCGCGACGCCCGCTCCCCGCCATCACCTGCCCGGACCTGCGACGACTCGGCCTGCGACGACTCGGCCTGCGACGACTCGGCCTGCGACGACTCGGCCTGGAACGACTCGGCCTGGAACGACTCGGCCTGGAACGGCTCGCCTCGGCGCGGGTTGGTCAGGGGCGGGTTGGTCAGGGGCGGCGCGATCAGCAGTTCCCGCGGCTCGGCCCGCACCTCCGGCAGGGCGCGCGCGCAGTCCTCGAAGGCGTCCGCCCAGGCGCCGGTGAGGAAGCCGAGCCGGTCGGCGCCGAGCAGGCCGCGCAGGATCTGCTCACCGATGTCGTCGGGAAGCATCCGGAAGTACTCGGGCGGCGCCCAGGGCGTGTGGCTGAAGTGCGCGATGCGCAGGTCCGGGCGCAACACGCGCAGCCGCCCCGGGACGAGCGTCAGGTGGTAGTCCTGCACGAGCACGGACGCGCCCGGAGCCGCCTCGTGCGCGAGAGCCTCGGCGAACATGTCGTTGTACGCCTCGTAGGCGGCCCAGTCCCGCCGGAACGCCGGCCCGAACACCGGCTGCGTCGCCGACGAGTACAGCAGATGCTGGATGAACCACAAAACACGGTTGGCGACCGCATTGTAGGCCCGGTCGAAAACCGCCGGATCGATGTCGAGCATCCGTACAGCCGTCCCGCCGGTGTCATGCCCGGCCAGGTCGAGACGGCCATGCGGCGCCGATCGCACGGCCCGCCGGTCGGCGTCACCAAGGGCCGCGCAGACCCACACCATCGGCAGCGCTTCGGCCGGCGCCTCAGCCGCCGCCCGGCTCAGGCCGCTGACCAGCCCCCCGGCACCGCGCCGCAGGACCAGATCGCCGCCCTCACCGGCAGCGAACGCCACCGGGCCACGGTTCGAGGCGACGAGCACCCGCGCCGTTCCGAGCTCCGCCGGGCGCGGGGGTGTGCTCTGCTCGACTCCCGGCACGCGTTGCACACTGCGGAGAGTAGGCCATCAACCCGGCTCGCCGGGTCTGCCGGCGGGCTCCGAGCTGTCTGTCGGGCGCCGCGCTGGCTGGACATGACCGGAAGTCGTCCGTCCCGTGTCCCCCCGGCGTCCGCGCCCCAGTCACTGAATCATCACCTATCGCCAGGCCGCCAGGCTATCGCGGACCGCGAGACGCCGGCCCGCGGACATGATCATGCCGAGGGAAAGTCACGTTCCACGACCCCAGACCGTGCCGATCCCTCGGCATCCTCCCCGGCCAGGCCGGCGGGCGGACAGCGGACAGGCGGACAGGCGGACAGGCGGGATCAGGCGAGGGCGGAGCGGACGGCGCTGGCCCAGCCGGCACCGACGGCGCCCGACTCGACGGTCACGTTGTCGTAGCGGGTGAGCAGGTCGGCGATGTGCGGGTGGCCCAGGGCGTTGGCGACCAGGTGCATGCGGCCGACGTGCGCGGCCATCTCCAGGTCGCTCGCGGAGTCGCCGATCGCGATCGCCTCGGTGGGCGCGAGGCCGCGGCGCTTGAGGTCGTAGGCGACGGCGTCGCCCTTGCCGACGCCGTCGGGGACGAGGTGGTAGACGTGCGGCGAACCGCCGAGCTGGGGCATGTGAGCGGGGGAGATGAGGCCGTTGTCGCGCATGCTGAGCCAGGGGAAGCCGGTCTCGGCGAGCCAGCCGTCGACCTCGGGGACGTCGATCCGCCCGCGCAGCATGACGTCGACCTCGCGGCCGGCGTGCCAGGGTGTGTGCAGCTCAAGCCGGCCGGGATAGCGCTCGATCAGGTGATCGAGCAGCTCGGTCGGGACCTGCTCGAACTCGGGCGGCATCGCGCCGCGCAGGAGCTCGCTCTCGCGGCCGCCGTTCCAGCCGACGATCGCACCGAGCTCGCCGATGAACCCGTCCGCGCCGAAGATCTGCGCCGCCTCGACGAGCTGGGGCCGGGTCCTACCACTGACGAGGACCAGCGCGACGCCGGCCGCGTGCAGCTCGGTCAGCGCCCGGGCCGGCTCCAGGGTGATGTCCCCGCCGGCGGAGCGGAAGAAACAGCCCTTCGGTCCCACCATCGTCCCGTCAAGATCGGTGTAGACGACGCGGATACTCACAGTCAGGAACTCCTTCGCCTTCTGCCGTGGCCCGATGGCTGGCCCGAGCGGAGCGTGAACCGCGAAACACCGCTGCACGATCGCCCGCACACGGTCTACAGTACGGACAGACAACTTCATCTGGCTCATCCAGAGGGGCAGAGGGAACGGCCCAGCGAAGCCCCGGCAACCACCCGCATCCCATGCGCGGCAGGTGCTAATTCCGACCCGTGGCAGACGCCCTGGGAAAGATGAGGAGCTCCTCCATGACTCTCGCGCCCGAGCGCGCCTCCACCGCTGCCCAGGACGTCGCGAATCCCGCCGTCGGGCTCTCCTGTCGCCACTGCGGCGCCACCTACCCGTTGTCTCCGACCCACGTCTGTGTGGAGTGTTTCGCTCCGCTGGAGATCGCCTACGACCAGGACCTGCTGGGGCGGGTCACCCGCGAGTCCATCGAGCGCGGCCCGCGCAACCTGTGGCGCTACGTGGGCCTGCTGCCCGCGGGGCATGACCCGGCCCGGCGGGTCTCCCTGGGCGCCGGGTGGACGCCGCTGCGCCCAGCGCCACGCCTGGCCGCCGAGCTCGGCATGAAGACGCTGTACGTCAAGGACGACAGCGCCAACCCGACGCACTCGTTCAAGGACCGGGTCGTCTCGGTGGCGCTCAGCGCCGCCCGCGAGCTCGGCTTCACGACCGTGGCCTGTGCCTCGACGGGCAACCTCGCCCAGTCCGTGGCCGCGCATGCCGCGGGCGCCGGGCTGCGCTCGGTCGTCCTCGTGCCGCATGACCTGGAGGCGGGCAAGACGGTCTCCACCGGCGTGTACGGGGGGACGCTCGTCGCCATCCAGGGCACCTACGACGACGTCAACCGGCTGTGCAGCGAGCTGGCCGGTGAGTACGAGTGGGCGTTCGTCAACGTCAACGTCCGGCCCTTCTACGCGGAGGGCTCGAAGACGCTGGGGTACGAGGTCGCCGAGCAGCTCGGCTGGCGGCTGCCGCGGCAGGTCGTCGTACCGATCGCGTCCGGTTCGCTGCTGACCAAGGTGGACAAGGCGTTCGGCGAGCTCGGGAGGCTCGGGCTGGTGGAGCCGACGCCGTACACGGTGTTCGGCGCGCAGGCCGCGGGCTGCAACCCGGTGGCCGCCGCCTTCGCCCGCGGAGTTGACACGGTGGCCCCCGTGAAGCCGTCGACGATCGCGAAGTCGCTGTCGATCGGCAACCCGGCCGACGGGCCCTACGCCCTGGACGTCGCCCGGCGCACCGGTGGCGCGATCACCGACGTCACCGACGAGGAGATCGTCGAGGGCATGCGGCTGCTGGCCCGGACCGAGGGCATCTTCGGCGAGACGGCCGGTGGCGTCACCGTGGCCAACCTGCGCAGACTGCTGCGCGAGGGCCTGCTGGACCCGGCGGCCGAGACCGTCATCTACAACACCGGCGACGGCCTGAAGACCCTCGACCCGCTCGTCGAGACCGGCGGTCCGACGGCGACCATCAAGCCCTCCCTGCGCGCGTTCGAGGCCGCCGGGCTCGGGGACGACTGATCGACCCGACACCTCCCCGGACGGGATCGAGCTTGCACTCTCCTGGGTCGAGTGCTAAACAGGACTTGGCACTCTCCCCTGGGGAGTGCCAAGGCTGAAACGGCGAGGTTGCCCGATCCGCCCACTCTGGTGCCGTCGGGGACCGTCCGTCGCGGGCGTCGTTGTGGCCAGGCCATCGAACCTGCCATCCCACTGGGAGGACCCAGAAACCATGCCGAAGATCATCGCCTTCGACGAGGAGGCTCGGCGCGGCCTGGAGCGCGGCATGAACCAGCTGGCCGATGCGGTCAGGGTCACGCTCGGCCCCAAGGGTCGCAACGTCGTTCTGGAGAAGAAGTGGGGCGTCCCCACGATCACCAACGACGGTGTCTCCATCGCCAAGGAGATCGAGCTCGAGGACCCGTACGAGAAGATCGGCGCGGAGCTCGTCAAGGAAGTAGCCAAGAAGACCAACGACGTCGCGGGTGACGGCACCACCACCGCGACGATCCTGGCCCAGGCGCTCGTGCGCGAGGGCCTGCGCAACGTCGCCGCCGGCGCGAACCCCCTCGGCCTGAAGAAGGGCATCGAGGTCGCGGTCGAGCGCGTCTCCGAGGAGCTGTCGAAGCAGGCCAAGGAGGTGGAGACCAAGGAGCAGATCGCGTCCACCGCCTCCATCTCGGCCGGTGACAGCGCGATCGGTGGTCTGATCGCCGAGGCGCTCGACAAGGTCGGTAAGGAAGGCGTCGTCACCGTCGAGGAGAGCA